>OCHE01000475.1_pt1 | contig 52733 bp, 63 predicted proteins | sample 1538681 | NCBI WGS metagenome assembly OCHE01 (sample SAMN04571717, study PRJEB22368) | human gut metagenome | biome: human gut; material: stool | host: Homo sapiens | place: Luxembourg | collected 2012-08-17
CCTCACCGGTAGTGCGGTAGCCGCCGAACCAGCCAAATGCAATACTGGCGTGGACAAGGTTTGCTACGCGGGCTATAACGCGGCGGGTTTGAAACAGATTGCCGACGATTTGAGCGAGAAAGGTAGGGGAAGCACATACTATGCCGCAATGGAAAAGAACCTGACCGACGGGGTCAAAGGCACGCTCACCCTATCGGACGGCTCGAACCTCCCATTCCGACTCATCGGCATCCTCCACGACGACAAAGCCGACGGAAGTGGACGGAAAGCAGGATTGACGTTCATGGCTTGGAACGCGTTACCGAAAGCGTATGCCATGAACAATAGTTACACCAATAGGGGCGGCTGGCGTGACAGTCTTCTTCGCAATCAGATGAACAATGGTGAAATCTGGAACCAATTCCCCACGGACTTCCAAAACAATGTCACACCCGTGTTGAAACAAACCAACAACATGGCATACGGAAGTTCATCCGGTTCAAGCGCGTCAGCCACAGCGGACAAAGTATGGCTCGTCTCCTACCGTGAACTCGTGTCCACTATGTATGACGGTTGGAAGACCTACGGTGGTTTTCAAGCGTGGAGTCAGGAGGGAAGTCAATACGAGTACTTCAGCGGCAAGGTGACGAACAACTATTCGGGTAATGGCATTCTCTCCGGCATTTACAAAACCGTTTCCGGTTCCACTCCTCTTGGTGCTGACTACGACTATTGGTGGGAGCGTTCGCCCTACCCGTACCACTGCGGCTATTTCCTCCTAGTGGACTCGAACGGCGACCCCAGCTACAACCGCGGTGCTCATTATCGCTACTCCGTTGTCCCCGCTTTCTCCTTCTAATCCTCTAATCCTTGGTGGGTGGGGTTCATCCCCACCCACCATCCCAAAGCTGAAACTTACAAAAAGGAAGTCTTATGACGGTTCCCGCAAGCAAACGTACCAAGGCCAGAAGCGAATATGCTAATCAGGCAAGAATCGTGCTCTTGGCTACCAGAAATCTTTTCCGCAAATGGCCTAAAAGCCGTAACTGTCTCGAAACCGTGCATGTCATGCATATCGCCTACGAAATGTATTCATCCGCCTACAGTGCAGACATTATTTATGCGAGCACGGTCGAAGAACATACGATGAAACTGCAACTGTTGTGCAAGGCTCAAGGCATGTTGAATTCGCTTTCCGGTCTTGTGGACGATTGGGTGGAGTTTCCTCCACGGGAAAAAGACTTGGAAGCCTACAGGAAGTATCCGGAGGGCGACCCTAGATACAATCCCGTCGTCAAGGAGAAGAAATTCGTGAACTATGCGGGAACCCTCTACAAGGCTATGGGCGTGTTCACCGGAGCCGTCAAGTATGAGCGTGACCAGTTGAAGAAAGCGAAAAACGCCGAGTCGAAAACGAACACTATAATGAATTCTTAGGCGCAAGCCTAAAATATAATTGAACAAAATCGGCCATATCCAAACTATGGTGACACCGTTTCCGGTTCCACTCCTCTTGGTGCTGACAACAACAATTGGTGGGAGCGTTCGCCCAACCCGAACAACAACAACAATTTCCTCCAAGTGAACTCGAACGGCGACCCCAGCTACAACAACAATGCTAATAATCGCTACTCCGTTGTCCCCGATTCCTCTTACCAAAAACTAACATCAGATAGGCCAGTAGCCCACTGGGTGAAAGCCTCCCGAAGGGGAAGGGGATATGGTCGAATGCGCGGACCCTCGAAAAATGGGTTGCGTGTGAAATAGGTTGAGGGAGATATTAAGACTGTCGGAAACGACGGATACTCGCCCCTTAAGCTGGGCGTCCAACATCATTGCATGTCTTGGGTTGTTGCCGACGACCTGCCCTCAACCATTCTTTTCTCTTTCCCTAGTGAAGGAAGCATTAAAATCGTGAATGCGAGTCAAAGACGTAGAAGACGCCAACGCAGACTGCAACAACGCTCGGATGATAAGTACAGGAAGCTCCACCGTTACATCGACTTCCAACAAACATTCGGATTCGACGCGCTCTACCAAGCCGCAAGAAAATGCAAACGCGGCGTCACGTGGAAAAACACAGTGTTGAACTTCGACAATAGGCGTGCCGTCAACTGTTGGAAACTCGCCCAAGAATTGGAGGACGGCACATACAAGAAGAGAGCGCCAATCCGATTCGACATTTCCGAACGTGGCAAGCTTCGCCATATCAGCGCGGTCTCATTCCGAGACCGGGTGGTGCAACGCGCTCTGTGCGATAACAGTCTTGTACCCATCGTGGAAAGCCAACTGATATATGATAATGCGGCGAGCCTTCCGAAACGTGGCACATCGTTCGCTCGAAAACGGTTTGAACTACACTATAAGCGGGCTTTGGGTAAATGGGAGCATCCGTATGCTGTCATCTTCGACTGTTCCAACTATTTCGGCAGTATCAGCTCCCAACGCGCGTTCGATATGATTTCCACCCTGTACCGGAGTATCGCCCGCACCGGACGGGAGAAGCAGGATGTGGAACGGATTCTAACCGTATTGAGAATCTTCGTATTGGACGAACCACACTTAGGGTTAGGTAATCAGACGAGCCAAACCATGGCTATCTGGTATTTGAACAAGGTTGACCACTGGTGCATGTCGCAAGGATTCTACGGACGGTATATGGATGATGCCTACTGTTTCTGCGAGAATCGTGAACAGGCCGAACGTGTGTTGGCCGGTTATGAGCGGCGTGTCAACCAATTGGGATTGCGGTTGAACAAGCATAAGACCCGCATAGTGGACTGTCATACCGGTCAACTCACATTCCTGAAACGCGTATACAGTGTACAGGATGACGGCAGTATTCTTATCCGCATGCACCATAAGGCGTTGCGTGCAAGCCGACGGCATGCGTGTAACCTTATCTGCTCATATGATGGCGTGCATGTGGGATTGAGGACAGTTCAGGATTCTTGGACGAGCCATGAGAGCACACTGTCGGGTCTAACTCACCGTCGTGGACTGTGCGCTCGGGAGAAAGCGTGGTATCGGAGGCATTGTGAAATGCGGAAGCTGGCTTTTCACCCGTGATATTCCGGACTTTCCAGATTGTGTGGTGGAAGGGCGCAATCTGCTGGAAGCTTTGGATGGGACGAGAAAAAGATTGGCCGTCCGATTAGCAGAAATGGTGGCGCAGAATCTTCCGCTTCCTCAAGAGAGTCTTTTGGATGAGATTTCGTGAGGCTTGGATTGTATCGTATTTCACTCGGCATGCTTGTCGGTTAGTTTTTCTTCCCGGCTTGGTGTTACACTGGGTTTACTTGCATTTCCTTCCTCGGGACTTCGCCCATGTGGGGCTTTAGAGGTTATCAGCGCATTGGTTAGAGTATGCCGTTTGAGTGAAAGGAAACTGTCATGGCAGGTTTTGATGATATTACGGTCACTCGCAGTGACGGACGTTTGAAGGTTAAGGCTCCGTATAATCCGTTATTCGCCCGTCGCTCCCGCGCGTTGGGCGGAACGTTTGATGACAAGTTGAAGACTTGGACGTTCAATGTTCGTGTGGAAAGGCTGGTGTTCGAAGCTTTAGACAAATACTTCTGGTGGCATGAGGGCGTGGACGCTGAAAAGCGTGTCACAGTCACCATCGACCCCTACGACTACTTGTACGCGTACTCCAAGCAGGATAGCGACATTATCTGGTTCGCTGGTCGAATCCTAGTCGAAAAATATCAGCCCGACCGTCCACCGCGCATGATGCCGAATGTGGCTCTCGTGGATGGCATGTGGCCTAAAACCGGCTTGTATACGGGGTTGAATCTCAGTCCCGACAAACTCCGATTATTGGTATGGGATGTTCCCACCAGTTTTCTGGAACGATTGTCGTCCGGCAAGTATGAGTTGTCTGAGCCGGATGGTGACACGTTGACTGCGGTTGACGTTCGTATTCAGGCTGTGGAGGAACGGTTAGGCCGGTTGAGGGAACTCCGAACCCGACTCGCCTCTAATAGTGAGGATGGTGAATGATGCTCTCCGTGCCGATTAATGGTCAAGTCCAGCCGCGTCTCATTCCGCCCACGTTCGTGGAAGACAACATCAGCGACATGTTCAAGGCTGTGGACGCCGGACACAATATCGTCGTGACGGCAGTGGACGAGTATGGTAATCGAACCAGTATTACCACGCCGGATAATGTGAATCATGACATGCTGGGGCGTCCTCTCGAATTCGCGTCCCATCCCGTACTGATGCGGAATGTGCGCCGTTGGATGGTTTGGCTGTTGCAAGCGCAATACTGCAAGGATTACAAGTGGGATACGAACAGGCTTGGAGGTTGGATGGAAGTGTTGGGTTTACCAGCCGACCTTGATATTCCCGTAACGGAGGAACATTTACGCGTGTTGAAGCCTGTGTTTAACAAGGATGATGCCGACCCGTATCGGCTTGTCGCACGATACGACAAGCAACATTATGCTTCATGCACCCTCAGCACTCTCATACGGTTAGCCGAACAAACCACGCCGAACTATGCCCTGAACAATCCCACCCGCTGGTGCCAAACCGACCGATACCGCAAACTCAGCATCCAACCCAATCCGAAAGAAAACTGGGACGGAATGGACAGGGTACGCGACTGTTGGAGCGGATGCGAATGGGCATACCCCGCATTGGAACGCTACTATAATCCGATTCGACTATTACGCGACGAATACCGGCGGGGAGGACTACCTGAAACCTTCCACTATCCAATACATACGACAAGAGGAGAATACCGGTTGGCGAAAGGACAAATCAGCCCCCACGCAACAATCCTCCTCAACGGCAAGCCGGTAGGACTCATGTTCAGCGACGATTGCGAGGAACCATTCACCGACCGGATACCACCCGAATGGTGTGCCACACCCTTACCGGAAAACTATAAGACCACGCCACTCAACCGAAACATTCCCGTAAACGGCGAATTCAAACCATCATTCCAGCAAGCCATGCTGGGATTCGTGGAATGGTATGAGAAAACGCACAAGGGATAGCAAAAGAGGAAAGCCCCTTAGTTGAGGGGCTTTCTGGTAAATGTCAAATGGTGGCAAGCTTGAATTCTTCCAGCTTGTCCATGCTAAACCGCCCAGAACAACAAAACCTAGTTCTCCGAGCGTTCGCTGATATTCTCCCGCATCTGCAAATAAGCCCCATGCTCACGCAAGTAATCCCGCAAATACGGCATTTTGAAAGCGACTTCACCGTAACCGACCGGCTCAATCAAATCGTTCTCAATCAGCTTGGTTCTATACACGTTGGCGAACTGTGGCGAACGGTTCAACCGACGGGCGATTTCACCTGTATTCGACACCGTATCATCCACCGACATGGCAAGCAGATAGTTCACCGCATGGGATGGCAAGCCATGCAATGCTGGGGCGTGAACCATATCCCCTAGTTTGGCTTGGGCTTTTTCGATACCCTTGACCGCGTCCTCCTCGGTCACTTGATTCACATGGCCGTTGGTTTCGGAAACCCTCCAAGCCCAATAACCCACCAGCTGAATCATGAACGGATAACCATGAGTGGCATTGGTCAACCGTATCAACGTTTCCATCCCGGCTTTCTTCTCCCCGCTGAAAGACTCCTCGAATGCTTTCAGAACCTTCTCCGTTGGCACGGAACCCAAATGATACCGTTCTGCCCGTTGAAGGAAGGTGATGGCATTATCCGACAGCACGTCGTTCACGGCGGACGGTAGCCCAGCGAAAATGAACGCGATGTTCCGTCCTTCGCGGATAAGATGTTGCACGGCAGTGGACAAAGCCCTGATTTCGTCCATGGAACCGGATTGCACTTCGTCCAACGTGATTAGGATTCCCTGCTTGGATTCGTTCATCTTGTCGAGACGATTGCCGACCGCTTGGCGTAGCGTCAAGGAACGTTCCTCGTTGCGTTCGAGTTCGATTCTTCCCAAACTCAGTTCGAGGTTTCCGACGCTTCCCGTCAATCCGACCTTGGGCATGTCGTAGGCGGATATGCGGGTGGTGTCCTTGCCGGTGAGCGCGTCCACGAGTCTTCGGGTGAAGCCTTTGTCGGCGCTTTCGTTGTAGACCAGCCAACTATGTTCACGGGCGTGTGCGCCCAACGTGTCCAGCATGACGGTTTTCCCGACCCCTCTTGCTCCGGTGAGGAACATCAGCCGTCCGGGACTTCCCACGCCGTCCTTCAGTGCGTAGTCGAAGTCCTCGATTATTTCCTCCCGTCCTACGAGGACAGGTGGGATGCGTCCTGCCGTGGGTTTGAATGGGTTGGGCATGCTGGTCGGCTCCTTCTCGATTTATAATGATTAAAATAATTATAATGCTTTAAAATCTCGCTTGGCGGGAAGCTGATTTGATGTTCTCTTACATTCTCGTTATACTGGAATTGTTCACACAGGAAAAGTCGAAAAACCAAGGAGTAAAAAATGAGCAACATCGACAGCATCATCGAACGCATCAACAACCTCATGGCAATAGCCGAAAACAAAGCATCCAGCGACAATGAGGCACAAATGGCGTTCGAGCGGGCACAGAAACTCATTAACGAATATCGTATCGAAGACTGGAAACGCGACCGCACCCGCACGAACAAGCCAATCATCGAACGTGGCGTGAACGTAAGCAAAACCACCATCTACCATCAGCAAGGCTACCTTGCGACCATCATCGCCCAAGCTAACGAATGCCGCGCCTACATTCACGAAAGCCGGCGTGGCGGAAGAATTGAGGAACGTGCCGTCATGTTCGTAGGCGAGGAAGACGATGTGAACGCCGCAGTCCTTCTCTTCCAAAGCATCGACCTATACTGCTCGGTCCACGCCCGCACTAGCTACGCGGACATGATTGACAAGCGCGCCGCCGAATATTACGAAAACAACAAAGAGTACGTGGAACGGAATTATCCTCACGGCTACACGTATCCCACGCTGGTGGAATGCAAGCAGGACATGCGTCATGATTATCCTCGCGCGAAGTTCTACTATGGTTATCGCAACGGGGTCAATGTTCGTTTGAGCGAACGTTTCGAGGAGCTTCGCAAGCAGAGTCTCGCCATTCCTTCCGGTCGTGAGCTGGTGTCATGCAAGAGTCAGCGTCTGAACGAGTATTTTGACAAGCTTGAGCTGGTGTCGGGTCGTGCGGCCACTGCTCGTGGTAGCAAGGATGGTTTTGCCCGTGGTGTGAGTGACGCGAACAATGTGGGTTTGGGTTTGTCTGAAATGGGTGTTTCGTCCCACGCTTTGCTGAATGCCTGACTTTTCAGCCCGCTTCCTTGTTTTGGGGAGTGGGCTGTTTTTGTTTTCCACCAGATATAGTATACTGGGATTGTCCACACAAAAGGTAGATTCCAACAAGGAGTAACAAAAAAATGATTAACACAATCGTCAACCTCAAAATCACCAAGCTACGCGAACTCTCCACACTGTCAGTGGATAGGGAATATCTCACGGTAGACTACTTGGACGAGAACGGCGAAGAACAGCGAATCGAAAAACTCACCCACGAGGAAGACCTTGGCGAATACAATGTCAAGACCGACCTTTGGGCGGACATTCTCGAAGATTGGCGGCTCACCAAGCCGATTCCAGTACCCTCTGCCGAAAAGGAGGACTGGAAACTACTGGAAGACTATCTTTGGAACCTCTCCGACTCGCGATATCAGGAACTTTTGGACAATCGCAACAAATTATACGAAGCCGACGACGTGGCGAACATCCTCCGCAACATCAGCCGTCTCAGCGACGTAGGACGAGCCACGTTGAACGAACTGCTGGACAATGGTCCCAAGGATGTGGAGGACAAGTATGAGGAACAGTGGAACCGTATCGTTCCGCTCCGTCAGGCGGACAGCGATGAAGAATAGGAAGTGAGAAAAATGAAGGCACGAGACGTTAGCTTCTTCAAGAAAAACGCTTGGAAGGGCACGTATTCCAGCATCCTCACCATAGCCGACACGATGGCCTACCTCTCCTGCTCACGACAGCACATATACGACCTGCTGAATGCCGGTCGCATACGCACCTACAAAATCGGACGACGCCGGTACATCGACGCTGACTCGCTCGCCCACCTGTTCTGGAGTTGACGTGATGCCTAATGTAAACCGTGTGGTCATGTTGCCCGCCGAACTGTACCGGCGGACCATGCAGTATGCCGCGCGACATGAAATCTCGTGGAACGATGCAATCCGATTGTTGGTCGAACAGGCGCTCGGAGAAGATGGGGGCGAAGACTCGTAGCCAATATGTTCCGTGCTTGTTTTGGAGTCGGAACTTTACGTATGCTATACTGGAAATGTCCACATAAAACAGGCGGAGCCAACCAAGGAGAACAAATGAACGACACCAAAACCTACTACCAGCCAATCGCATTCGACAACGGCACCATCAGCATCGTCGCAAGTGACAACACCTACGACCACGCCTACGCAGACAGGCCCATGAACGAAGCCATCGTGGAAACCTCCCACCACAAGCCCAATCCAATCAACTGGAAGCACGTCGTATCCAACTGCGACGAACGTTGGAACCTCATCAAAGGCAACGTGTGCTTGGCAGTTCTGAGCGGCAACTGGGACGTTTTCGAGAGCCGTCACGAAAACAGAATCATGCTCGTCACTCGCAAGGGAACCAGAATCCTCTGACCTATACAAAAAGCTCGGGGAGAAGTGGCATCCAGACCACTTCTCCCCTCTGTCATATCCGACAAAAAGAAAGAAAATAAATATGAAGGAACGGAATATCTCACTGGAAAACGACCTCATGATATTAGGTCAGAAACCAATGGACGAACCCGACTCGTCCACCACCATCGAACTGCAAGAAATCGTAAAGAAAACGGAACGAAAAATGCTGAACCCACCGGCACCACCATTGAAATTCGAACCGAAAACGGCGGACAAGTCCACCGAAAACACCGACGGAACCGAAAAAACCACTCCAACAGTAAACAAAACCACTCCGAAACCCATCCCGAAAGCCCACAAGCCCGCCACACGCAAAACCAACAAAACCACACCTACGACACCAACCCCCGCCAACCCGTACGCGCCCGTCGAATACGACTGCAACGGCAAATGGCGTCAACTGCTGACGGGAATCGCCGTCATCGGAATTCTCGTGGCGGCAATCGCACTATTGGTGGGAGCCAAAACATGTTGGCGGTTCATCGCCGTAGGCGCATTGACCGCATTCGCCATGCTCCCGCTCTACGGCTGGTTCGACGAACTCGAACGGGACATGGCGGTCAAAGCAGTCGAAAAGGATTACGGGATTCGTATTCTGCAAACAAGCGGAGGCAATGGACTCGCGGAAGTGCATTACATGTTCCAGCAGAATCCAACCGTCGAAGCCGGTATGGTCTCCTATGGTCATGGCTTGGCATGGTTGCGGAGCGCGGGCGGCAAGAAGATTGTCGGACGAAAGCAGCAGGTGGAAAGGTGATGTCCAGCACGGTCAAGGACGCACGTTTTCCCTCGTTCTTTTTCAACGGCGTTTGGCAAGGGCTTAAAACCGCGCTTATGCCGCACGCTTGCATATCCGACCCGTTGCCTCCCATGCCGACCGTACGCGATTGGCTTCAAACTCACGGCGGCACCGACATGGACGCGGACGCATTCGACCGGTGCGAGAGCGAATGGTATGAACTGCTGGAGCTACGCGAACGGCAGATGAACGTGTTTTTGGCTGGCTTGTTCGTGGGCACGCTGGTGTATGCGATTGCGGCGCTTGCATTGCTGACGCTTGTTGGCTGGTTGTTGTATTCGTTGGTTCCGTTTGACGGTTTCGGACGTTTTGTCGATTGGGTTCGTGGTTGAGCGTTTCTCTATTCTATGCTACACTGGAACTGTTCACACAAAAACAGAAAAACCAAAAGGAGCAAAAATGAGCGACAACATCAACTGGAACGAAACCGCAATCTGCGACTTCCTCCGCTTCGAACACAAACCAGAACGCCAAGCGGCATACGATGACAGGAACCTCACCAAACTCGCCAACGCCGGATTGATATCACGCAACGAAGAAAAACACACGTGGAAGCTCACCCAAAAAGGCGAAAAGAAACTAGCCGACATCAGACAGCATTTCGACTCCGGCAAACTCTCCGAACTCCCGCTCACGCTCCGACACTACTACTTCGACTGGGGCGAATACGATATTCACAATCTGCCGGTCAACGCACTTTCCAAAGTGGCCCTGCAAGACAAGAGCGCGGAGATTCGCAGGAAAGCCGCGGAACTGCTCGACAAGTACGACAAGCTCGACAAGGAAACATCGAACGCCCTATCCCACGACAAGGATTGGTGGGTTCGTTATATCGCGGCAAAGAAAGCCGACGTCCACAACTTCTTCAAGGAGGATGATGTGCGCGTGGTTAAAAACGTCATCAGCAACCATGACGTCGATAAGGATTGCTTGTCCCACTGGCTGGAAAGCCCCTACAGTGAGATTCGCGTACAAGCGGCCCTCTTGTCCGATGACAGCGAGGTGGAAGAAGTGCTCAAACGACTCGAACCGCAAGACGTGGCCAGCGTGCTGGACGTTAAACCTCGGTGGGCGACCCGTGAAATCATTATGAAAGCGTGGGAGGAGGCTGACAGGCTGGAGCGTTGCGAACTGGTTGAGAATATGAGAGACATGCCGGATTCGTTCATCAATCAGGCGTTTAAGGGCGAAGCTCGATGGACTCTACGTGTGCGTTTGGAGGATTATCGCGAGGCGGTTCGCCGAGTGTTGGAGTTGGGTGCGATGTTCTCCGAGGACAGTGAGATTCGCCGTAAGATTTGGGAGCGTGCCGAGCGCGAGATTTAGTCAAAACGCAAAGGGGCGTGCCAGCAGACATGCCCCACCATTCATGAAAGGGGCAACAATGCGAAAGGCGACATTCGTCGGAAAATACTACGGGCGCGGATACGACGCCCATATGGTCTATCTTGTCTACAGCTATCGCGGCCATGAATACACGGTGTATGAGAACCTAGCCCAAGGCAACCGGCCTCTCGCGTGGCAACACCGCGATGAGCAAAGTCGAATAGACCAGTTAATAGAACAGGAAGAGAAAGAAAAGAACGCACAGCCGAAGCCATGCCGTTATGAAGACACCGCGCAGTATGCCCTCGACCAGCTTTATAACTTTCTCGATGGTAAACCGTCGGACTTCGACTAACCGGCGGCACCTACTGCGGCGGAGGGAACCGCACCGCCCTCCGTATAGTGTTAAAAAATATCGAGTAGTGTGAATGCTTTTGCGTTTGCGCAGCTTTTTGTGTTTTGTGTTTTTGTGCTTTCTTTCAAATATGATATACTGGAATCGTTCACACAAATATGAGAGAAAGAGCCAAAATGAACGAGTATTTCACACGATTCGGCGCAGCAGACTACAACATCTTCCACAACGGCAATACCTCCTATGTCATGTTGCGTGTCGTGGACGAGGATATGACCTACTTCGCCTTGTTCGAGCACATCGAGGGGCATGACGGCGTCGGCTGTAGGATGTTCGACTCTCCGACCGAGGTGGTTTTGGACGACGCCGTTGACGAGACTTGCTCCGACGAGCAGCTTGCCGACTTCGTTGGACAGCCTGACACCGCTTTCGTCCACAGCATCAATATCCGCAGGATTTTGTATCGCTCCGGACTTCTGAACTAAAACATGGGAATACGCCCGCAGGAAAATCATGTGGATGTATTCCTTTTTTTTCGTATGGGCGGGGATTGCGTCTTCGTTTTGGCTTGGTTGCGTGTTGTGTTTTATGTGTTGCGCCGTAAAACCTCCGGCTTTAGCCGGGGGATATAAGGCGCTTCTCTTTTACCGTTCTAGCTCACGTATGTAAAAGAGTGTGCTATACTGGAAACATGAACACCAAGACAGTAAAGCGGGCATACCGGTTCCGCTTCTACCCCACGACGGAACAGGAGAACATGCTCCGCCGTACTCTGGGATGCTGCCGCAAGGTGTACAACATGGCCTTGGACGCACGCTCGACCGCGTGGACGCTCCACCGGGAGAAGGTCGGCTACTCGGACACGAGCCGAATGCTCACCGCTTGGAAGAAGACAGAGGAACACTCCTATCTGACGGAAGTGTCGTCCGTCCCGCTGCAACAATCACTACGGCATTTACAGGCCGCGTTCAAGAGGTTCTTCGACAAGACCGGCTCCTATCCGAGATTCAAAGCGAAACACGAGGGAGGCTCCGCCACCTACACCGTCTCCGCATTCACATGGGATTGGGGGCACAGGGCGTTGACGCTAGCTAAAATGCATGACCCATTGCCCGTCCGATGGTCGCGCACCCTGCCACGCAAAAGCCGACCATCCAGCGTGACGGTCAGTTTGGACGCGGCTGGACGCTGGCACGTCAGCATACTGGTCGAGGACGAGATTCGACAGCACACCAAGAACGGGAACATGGTCGGCATCGACATGGGATTGGAACACTTCGCCATCCTCAGCGACGGGGAGAAAATCGACAATCCCCGATATCTGAGAAAACACTTGAGGAAACTCAAACTGGCCCAGCAAAGACTAGCCAAGAAACAGAAGGGAAGCAACAACTACCGCAAAGCCCGTTTGAAAGTGGCGAAGGCATACGCGAAGGTCAAGGATTGTCGTACCGACTTCCTGCACAAGCTCTCGACCAGAATCATCCGTGAAAACCAAACGGTGGTCATCGAGGACTTGAAGGTACGGAACATGAGCCGACGTTGCAAGCCGAAACCAGACCTGAACAATCCGGGGCAGTACCTTCACAACGGGCAGAAGGCGAAAAGCGGTCTGAACAAAAGCATTCAGGACGCAAGCTGGAGACAATTCCGCACCATGCTTGAATACAAGGCAGAATGGTACGGTCGCCAGCTCACGGTAATCGACCAATGGTATCCCAGCAGCCAAATCTGCCACACGTGCGGCAAAAACACCGGCAGGAAGACACTGGACGTCAGAACATGGCAATGCCCATACTGCCACACCATCCAAGACCGCGACCTGAACGCCGCCATAAACATACTATCCGCCGGACTGGCGGTACGAGCCTGCGGGGATTCACGCCTCACCGAAGCGACACTCCGGTGAACAAAAGCGCGTGAATCAGCCAAACCTACAGGAAACTCTTCACCGCGAGGAGAAGAATCCCCTGACTTCAGTCAGGGGAGGAAGTCAAGTGGGATGTTCCCGATTCTCTGATTGAGGAGTCGTTGGCGGAACCTCGTAATATGCAAATCTCTTCTCGATTGGAGGAGTATAAGAAGGCGTTGCAGACCGTGGCCCCGTATGGAGCGCCTGTTCGCCAAGGGGAGCGAGATTAAACGCAAGATGCGTGCTCGTGCCGGTTTGTCCGATTGAGGTTTGACGGAGGGAAGGCGGGATGCTGTTTTTGGTGTCCCGCTTTTGTTTTTTTGGGTTTTGAAGTTTCACTCAAGTGTGCTATAGTGGAATTGTTCACACAAAGAGCGATAGGCAAAAAGGAGCACACAACATGTACGCAATCCATTACATCGGCGGCGCAATAAACGTCAAGAAAATGCCCAAAGCCCAAGCAGTCGAATACGCCAAACAAATCAACGACAACCCCACGGGCGCATTCACCGAAAGCGTGAAACTCGCACAAAGCGCCGAAGCCCGCGACATCATGCAAAAAAGGCTCTTCGCCAAAAGCATCTTCCACCGCCACAGCGACGTGTACGGCATGAGCATGAGCGAACTGGTCAACACAGTCAACGAATACTGCTGCTGACCGCGCTGACACTTCCCGTACGTGACCGAAAAGGAACAACGAAATGGCAAGCAAACAACACGGGGAACGAATCGAAGAACTGCGCAAGGACATCGAAACCGGCGTGAAGGAACTACGGAACTCCGGCACATGGCAGCGCTACCTCGATTTCATGGGACGTTTCCACCAATATAGCTGGAACAACATCCTGCTAATGCTCATGCAATCGAACGGCAACTCGTCGCTGGTCGCCGGATTCCGCCAATGGCAGACACGCGGCCGCGTCGTGCGCAAAGGCGAACACGGCATGAAAATCTTCGGCTTCAGCACCAGAACCGTCAAGGACGAAGACGGCAACCCACAGCTAGACGAGAACGGCGACCCTATCCAAAAAGTCTGGTATCCCATCTTGACGGTGTTCGACGTATCCCAGACCGACCCCATCGACAAGGAGACCGACCCCATCGAACAGATGAAGCCGTCCGAGCTTGAAGGCGCAGACGCGCTCGGCCTCGTCGGACGCATGACCGCTTGGCTCGAATCCAAACATTGGCGAGTGGGACATGAGTCGATGGGAAGGGACATCAAAGGCTACACCACGATGGACGGAAGCAGACGAATCATACTCAACGAGCAGAACAGCCCGAGACAGGACGCCAAGACCATCCTGCATGAAACGGCCCACATGCTTCTCCATCAGGGGTTGCCGGAAGGTGAATACGGTCGGCATCGCGGCATCTATGAGACCGAGGCGGAAAGCGTCGCCTACGTGGTGGCCAAATACATGGGAATGGACACCGGCGAGTATTCCATCCGTTACGTGGCGGGTTGGAGCGATGCTGACCCCAAGCTTGTACGTTCCACTGCCGAGCATGTCCGTAAGGCCGCTGACGAAATCATCACCGCGTTGCACGGCTGAAACCATCCGGCACCTCACGGGCCAGTCAAAGGGAGCCGTCCTTCGACTGGCCCCGTCGCAAAGTACTTCCAGCAAAAATTCTCGGCTGGGGTCAAGTAGGGTGTGTGCTGTTTTTAGTTTTGTTATTTGTATGATATACTGGAACTGTCCACACAAACAAGGGTTCGCCCCATACAGAACAAGGAAAAAGAATGTACTCGAAAATCAGCGAAGACACCTACCGGAAACTCATCGACAAGCTTGTCAAAATCCCATACGTGACCGGCGCACACGCCACCCACGCCATCTTCGGAGATGGAATCGAAGTCGCATTCCAATGCCCATACATGGGCAAGATGTTCGAATACTACCTTGTGGCAGACTCGCAACATAACGGCAGACGTTCCTACCGTTGGAGTGGAGGAGTATACACGGTTTCGGTCGAGCATTGGACTTTCGACGACGGGGAATGCACTCCCGTGGATTTGCCGTCGCACAAGCTGGAATCGTTGAACGTTGACGGACTGTATGACGCGATTGTGTCCGATTTAGACAAGGCCATGAGGGAATTGTAGGAAAACGAAATGCGATTCACCGACGGCAAGGAAAAGCTGGAAATTGAAATCCACGAAGGCCAGCATTCTTGGGATACGACGGTATGATTCTTCGACCATTTGACGAATCCCATTCTGAATGGGACTCGTCAGGCCGGAAACGTTCGCACTCTACTGACGAACGTGTACAACAGGATTCTAGGCATGTCCGGCTATCCCGCACCGGAAGCCGACACTCGGGCAATCTACACCATCACCGACTTGGCTGGAAACATTGTCAGGGAAGGTTCTTTCACTTCGTCCGACAATCCAGCCAACATGTATTGCAGTGGTTGCGGTTGCCTTCTCAGCGAGGAGAACGAGAACCTTTGCGGTGATACCGGCTGGTGTGATAACTGCTATTGAGAAATTGAAGACTGCCGTTTCCATGCCTCCTTATTGTTCTATCGGATTGTGTTTTGCGCTAATATCATATATACTGGAATTTTTCACACAGCAAGAAGTTGCATCCTACTAAGGAGAAAAATGAGCAACACCACCACAGAAATCAACTGGCACAACACCCTCCCCCAAAACTTGGAAGGACACAAGTGCATCGCAGTCACCAAAACCGGCGAAACCATCGAAGGCATACTGGAATATCGCACGGCACGACCCGACATGTACGTGAGAATCGATAGCCTCCACCTCCCCGGCGTCAAACCATGGGTTATTGTCAACCAATGCGAATCTGGCAACGAAATGGGCGAAGAATTCCAGTCCGTGAAAGTGTTCGCCTGAAAGGTTGAAGAATGAGTAACCACGACTGGGTAGCAACCGACAGTCCCAATAAAAACAACACTCACAAGAACAACCGTTCCACTCATAACGGATGGGACGCCGGTAGCGCTTGGAACCCGCAATCCAAGAAACGAAACGAATTCGGCATACGCAATACCGACTGGAGCAACGACTAGCCCCCACGTCAAAAAACGTTAGACCAAAAGGAGAAAAATGGACAGCGGCTACTATGAGTATCTGACCACCTCAGCCAAAAACGACCCTGAACTGAACGAGCACGACAAAGAGACCGTACTGGCGTTTCTGAAAAGACTCGACACCAGCCCCGACAAGTATGCGGTAGCCCCAAGAACAATCGCATACTTGAATGAAGAATCTTTGGAATACGCTGACATTACAACCGAAACCCTTAAGAAGCTCGATATGAGCGCTACGCAACTGTTGGACGAATGGTGGGAAAACGTTTGGGGTAGCGCTACTATTGAGGACGATTGCCTTGAGGGACTAAACGAAGTTCTAGAACTTCACGGAGTCAGTAAATGATACCAGAATACCCGTGGAAAACGACTTCCACGGGTATTCTCGTCTCAATTTTTGGAAGGAGCGCGAATGCCCCATTACTTGTTGGACGCGGCTAATGACGCGACTGAACTCCCATCCGCAGACTTGGATAACATCCAGTCGGTTCTGCGTACCACGCCTACTCTTGATTCGGAAGCGCCCGTGTTGGCTTGTGAGATTTTGGATGCTTGGGACGAGGATTGTAGGATTCTTCGCCGCCGTCCGAGGCTGGTGTTGTTGAATGTTGAAGAGCCTGAATTCTGACTGTAGGGAGGCTGTTTTTCGCCTTCGCACTACATCTGTTGTGTTAGAGTGAGATAGTCCACACCAAAGAAGGAAAACCGATGACCTTAAAAGAACTCCCCTACCAAGACGGAATCAACTGGACGGAACTCGAAGGCAAGCCCGCAATTTTCAACTGGAACGGCAAACCCATGGCCGGAACCCTCTACTTGGACGGTTTCAGTAATCTCGTTGTTCGGGAACTGCCCGGTTACATGCCGGTCTTGTATGTTTGGCCGGATAATACGACTCACGTCAATGTCAAGTGCGTGACGGATTTTCATGTGTTTGAGTTCTTTAAGGATTGACTTAGTCCGGGACGCTCAAACTGCGGTTTCTATTCCTATTCCGAGGATAATCCGAACGTATTATCCCGGCTTCGATATTTGGTTCGACCGCACGGTTCTCCCCTCATTGGGGAAAGGCCGCGCGATTCTTTTAGCCCGCATAAACGGTGAGTTGACGGGGTTTTGCGTTCTCAAGAGAAATCCGTCTGAACGGAAGATTTGCACCTTGTATGTTTCCAAGGCTTTCCGAAATCGAGGGGTCGGTTCCGCACTGGTCGAATATTCACTGGGATTGCTGGATGAACGGTTCCCTCTGGTGACAGTGCCGGAGGAATTATTACCGGTGTATGAGGGTTTCTTCCGTCGTTTTGGTTTTTGTTTGTCCGGTTCGTATGTGGGTTTGTATCGGGTTGGGAAGAGGGAGTTCTTTTTTAACGGAACACTGACCTAGGTTCGTGTGTTGCGTTTTTCTACCCCCTTGTGTTATAGTGGGATTGTTCACAACAAAGACAAACCCAAAAAGGAGGACGCGTTGAATCAAGCAACTAAATTCGGCAAACGAATCCTCTTCGATGACCACCCAACTCGCGCGGTGTTCGACACTGAGGAACTGCCGACAGATGATTCCTATGCGCTTTATCGCGTGTATCTGCGTTCTTGGCAACGGCATTCCTGCCGACCGGGAACCGAGGATACTCCCATGTTCGACGTGATATGCCCTGCAAGATGGTGCCGTTGGATTGCTCACGTCAGCATTCTGAACTATTTGGACGGCATAAGCTGGCTGGCTTGGCCGGTGGAAGGTGGCGTCAGCTGGCGGCATAGGACAATCGACCCCTATTCCGTCCACTATTCAACCGATACCCACATTCCGATAATCGACCTGCGCGAAAGCGAAGAATAGGAGAGAACATGTCCGACACTCAGAACACGCCCCGATTCTCGACCATAGGCGTCACCTACACGAAGCATCAGAACAATGCGGCACTTAGCATGAGTCCCGCCGAAGATTCGACCATGCGCCGACTGGGATTCACTGACCACCGTGAGGGGTATTGGTACCTCTGCTGTTCAGTCTCCCCCGACCATGACATGACATTGAATGTCGAGATTGCCAAGGACGGTAGCGACTGGCAGATAGACGTGTTGGACGAGAACTTCTGCCAACCCTACGACTACCAGTATTTACTCAACGTGAACCCAACATTGGATTATCCCAACAAGGTAGCGGACGAATGCGAGAAATGGTTCCGGAAACTATCCGAATGGGGTTTACTACACGGCTGGCATGAGGGAATGTACGTCTGAACAAATCAGAAAGGAAAAACAAGAAAAATGAGCATTCTCAACGAGGAACTGGAAGAACGGTATCCCATCGAGGAAGGCGAATGCATCACGCTCACACGGGAGCAGTTGGCGTTGCAGTTGCGTCGCGCATACAAGGCGGGTGCGACCCGCGACTATAAGCGTACTCCGCACGGGCATACGGAACTGGTGGAGATTATCGGGACCCTCCAAGACTCCCACCTATTGCCTGACGGCACGGACTTCGAGGATGTCGTGAGAACGGTTCTGGACGGTCGCGTCAAGGCCATCACCAAATAGGCGTTATACTAGAAACACCCACACATTCACTTACCCGAGGAGACCACACTATGAGCTGGGACAGATATCAAAGTCGAGACCCCAGAAGAATCGACCCAATGAAAACACCACTCTACGATTACGTGGTCTTGGATACCGAAACCACCGGTTTCAAACCTGAAAACGGGGCCAAACTCATTGAAATCGGAGCCGTGAAAATCCATGACGGGAAACTCGTAGACCGATACGAGCAACTGATTGACCCACACCAGCCAATCCCCGAATGCATCACCTCACTCACCGGAATCAACGACAGCATGGTCATCGGACAACCCGACGTAAGCCAAGTCATCATCCGATTCGACAAGTGGCTTGGCCCGCGAACCATCATCATGGCGCACAACGCGTCATTCGATTTGAGTTTCTTGGACGCGGCCATGAAAACCGTGAACGGCGGCATGTTCTTCTTCCCCCACCGGTTCGTGGACACGTTGGAAATGAGCCGGAAAATCCATCCCGAAAAGCCAAGCCATAAGGTTGCCGTGCTTATCCGCGACTATGGTATCGGTGACGTGGAAGAGCATCGTGCCTTGTCCGACGCAACTCAGGAAAACATGCTGTATGAAGCCATGCGCAGAGAGGAATTTGGCCGCTAAATGGGATACGAGGACATGTTCAGTCCCGAATACAGGGACTATCTGAAATCACGCAAGCCGTCGCAACGGGAGCGGGAAATAGTGAAGCTTGAGAAACAAGCCGACAATAAGCACGACATATACGGAAACAAAAGCCTCTATGAGGTTTCCGGAGAGGTTGCTGCCATCTACGAAAGCCAGAAGGCGTTGCGATTGCGGCTGGACAGCATCGAGGAAAAACTGGACAGACTGTTGGGAACCAGAGAGGAACAGCTGTGAAAAATCTGCTCACCTGCCCCTGTTGCGGTGGAACCCCGAAATTCAGATATCAGGCCAAAACCGAAATACACGGAATGTGGGACGGGTCTCCGGTCTACCGGCCTAAAGGCTGGGAATACTCCCATCTATGTCCGGCTGAACGCGATTTGCAGACGGCTGGAGGAAACGGATTCGCAACACTGCACGAGGCGGAACGCGACTGGCAGTACAAGGTGGGAAGCTTCCTGCGGAACCCGATGAACAGTTTCCACCCATTCATCGAAACCGGCGCTGAACTACTGACCGAATTGGATGATTGTCTCGTCGGGGAACGATTGCACCTCGGAGATAAGGTAACATTAAGTCGGCGTTCCTTGACGGTTCGTGGTATCGTGCAGTTCATCCAACGGACTTCCGTCGGACAAATCAGTATCATTCTCCGCGACACGGATACCATCAAGTTCGTGATTTACGCACCGGTCAGAGAGCGCCGAAAGTACATGTTCTCTTATCATGTCGAAAGGCGGTTTCATTGGACAAAAAAGCCGAAAGGCTCCTCTGCGACGCGTACCATCGTGGACGACTAGCGGAGGTTAACGAACATAATCAGGACGCGGCTATGTCCCTTATCGATAACGGGTATGCCGACTATTGGCGTACTCTGTTGGGACACGAGGCCATCAGGCTGACCGACCATGGGCTTGGTGCCGCACGGAGGTTGGAGTCGGATTACTGAGTTCTTAGCGTTTTCCAAATCTCTATTGTTATAGTGGAACAGTGGGCACAATACCGTGCTCGCTGTTTTTTCTTTTTTAGGAGAAGTCGGAATGCCCCAGCACGACGATAAGCACCACAAGAACAAGAAAATCGTGGTCATCGAGAAGGTGCGCGACAAATATGGTTCCGTCATCGCTTTGAAGGTCGTTCTGTATCGTCGGCATGATACTGAGAATGGGAAGGTTTGGGATTTGAAGCGTTCTCATACGTTCAGTGCGGCTTTCAGTCGTCGTGCTTGTAGGGAACAGGCGAAGACGTTGGCTTGTCAGTGGGCTGATAAGTATGGTGCGAAGGTTGTGAAGAGGGGGTAGTTGTCCTCTTTGATAGTTTATGTTATACTGGGGGCGTTCACATAAAGCCCAGTTGAAAAAGGAGAATACCATGCAGAACATCAACCTCTACAGACTGATGTCCGAACTGTACGCCCGTCCCGAAGTCGAGGACGCTGACATCGTGAGCTGCATGTACGAGGACGATACCCTTAAAACGGTCATGCGCGACGGCACGGTCGTCGCCATCGGCGTGCAGGACGAATATCCAGCGGTCGCACTGTACACCATATACGCCAACGACGAGGACTACCGAAACAATGAGCCTCTGACCGAAGGCTTGCACTACGACTTCGAAGACGACCACGACTACAAGGACGGCGTGGAAGCCATCATCAAGGAGGCGTGCTGACCCATGGACACCATCATCTTCGTCAAAGACCGCAACTGGCCCGGCACGGACAGTCGCATCTATGAGATTTCCACGGCTGATTTGGGCGCAATCTGCGTGGCCGATTGGTCGTCGCTGACGGACGGACAGTTCTCAGGCGACGTGCTCCCCGACAAGGGGCTGCGCGAACGGTATTTCACAGTGTACGAACGCGAGGACGACGACCAAGCCGACTGGAACGCGTTCATCGACGACCTCTGGCAGACCGCCGATGACATGGGCTTGGAGGAGCTGGCTGACTGGTTCGTCGAACTGAACGACCCCACCACCATCAAGGCCCGCTACTGGATTCACGACGGCATCGAATACTTGGACGCCGCGCACACCATGCCAAGGGACGAAATGTGACGCGCTGTCATGCCCGACGTTGGACGATTCCGACCGTATGCCCCGTCAGGACAGGTACAAGTGCGAATACGTGGACGACAAGGGGCGTGCGCACGACATGAGCTTGCTCGTCGCATCCGGCGACAAGGTATGGCTCTACGACCATCAGGGCAAACCGTTGAAGGAGAAAAAAATGACCGATTTCACCACTGTTGACATGCTGGCCGAAATCAGCAAGGCCCTCGAATATGAAAACGACTGGACTCAACTGAAGGACGGCGTGCTGGAATGCCGACTGCGAGACCAGTATGACGGTGAGCACACCGGACTCGCCCGCGTCACCGTAGACAAGGCGGGCAAGGTGTCCGTTATGGCATGGTCGGACAATCCGTACGAATACGCAACCATGTCCGACCCCGACTGGACACATGAATACGATTCAGCCGACCCGGAAGCCATCGCAGACGACATTTGGAACCGTTGCCCATACTGCGGGCGGGAATCCAACAGGTGCGTGTGCGAACGTTGCGCGGGCTGCGGTGTTCTTTTGGACTGGGACAACAGGGCGGACGGCGACTACGGCTACTGCGAATACTGCCATTAGAAAAAAAGGAGAAACGAAAATGTTGAAAATCGAGAAGACGCTGAAAGAACTGCGTGACCTCCAAAACACCTTGCTTGACATCGGAATCGAAATGTCTATCAAGGATGCGGATGCGGCGATGGCCATTGACGTATATGAGCCGTGTCGTTGTTTCGCGTGGGTCGGCATAGACGGCGTGATTCGCATGAGGGGGGATTCGTACCACGACTTCGCGCGTTTTCGGGTGGACATGCTTTTGGACCTTGCTCGCGGCTACATGTCGAAGGTGGATAACATCACGAAATCTTGGACGCACCTTCGCAGGAATCTCGACGGTCGGAATGTCGAAATGCCCCTCCCCGACAAACTGGCCGAAAGGAAAGCAGAATACGAGAATGCAGCCAACCGGCTACGCGACCTTATCAAAGCCGACCCGATTGCAATGGATTTATCCCTTTACGAATGTGAACGTCTTAAAAGGTTCCTCCGCAACCCGCAGAAGGAACGTCTTCTGGAGTATGACCCAGACGACCCGTTTTACAGGAACATGTTCAACAGAGGATTGATTGACCGCGACGGACTGACCGAACTGGGACGGAAGGCCATGGAACACTACGTTGCGTCGGCCTGACCGTCACGTCCATGGTCGGACAATCCGCGCGAATACGCGGCCTCCCGTTCGCTGAGAACCTGTTCTCGTTCACGCGGGACGCATTCGATGGACGAAAAATACATCAACCAAACAACAAGGAAAGGAAGCATACCATGCTGTTCAAGATTGAAATAGGAGACTATTCCGAAGACGGTTACGGAGTCCACGAGCCGGTAATCTACGAGACGAACTACGATGTCGCCGCCATCGCGGAAGGATACAAGAAGAGTTGCAAGAAATACGGCATCCAGTTCAACCGCGGCGACAACGACTTCACGGGACTGGGGTTGAAATGCTGGGACAAACGCGCTCTCTGGTCGAATCCCGACATGGGCGCGTGCTGGCTCGACGAAAAGATGCACGACCTGCTTACGCATACCGGCGTCGTGCCCGAGGAAGACATGATGTCGCTCGAAGGCGAATACCTCGCCAATTACGATAGCGGGCCTGACGAGTACGCCAACGCCATCATGCGGTTCATCGCCCTCTCTATGCCCGATGACTTCACTTACAAGATTCAGGAGCCTGAGAACATTCCATGCCTGAACGACACGCTGGGAGTCAACCTCGGCTACGGGCTGCTGGTGCCGTAACCTTGACTTCCTCCCCACGGCTGAAGCCGGGGGATTCCTGTCGCATGTCAATGCTGGCTTACGAGGGTGTTGGTTTGTCTTCTTAACCAACTGTGTTATACTGGGGGTGTTCACATAAAAAACAGTCGGAAATAGACCACCATCCCGATTCGGAGCAACAACAATGCATAGCCTATACAAGACCGCAGGTAAATGCACTCTCAACCGAAACAAAGTGCGTTACCCCAACCAAAAGGAAGCCCAACTCGCCTTGGCCGTCATCAAAGGACGAGGCAATCCGAAACACACAGAGAAACGCGCATACCATTGCCCCGTCTGCCACGGATGGCATCTGACCAGCGCCGAAACCGTGAACGACACCATCCTGTCCGGAAGCGTACTCCAGCATACAAATCCAAACGCGTTCAACACCGGCATGGAAGCGTTCAAATCCGGTTCCAGACAAGGCAGATACTCCATCAGCAAAGCAAGCCTGACCCGACGTGTGCGACACCTGCTCCACCTGTTCGCAGCCAACGACATTCCGGAGGATTCGTGGGACAACCCATGGTTGTGGGCCACCCTCCGATTCCAAATCATGTGGCATGGCGGCGATGAAAAGGCGGAACAACTGCTGTCCACTTCGAAAAAGACGGTCAAAATGGCGGGCGACATGCTCGCGGAAGACAAGGAGCCGTTCCTTCGCGTGGCTGAAACCCGGAAGGAAGCACAGAAATTACAGAATACACCACTACCGGCATGGTTGGCCGTCGCACTGATGGCCGACAAGGGAAAGGAGCAGAAAGTTTGAACGAAAACGAACTGAAAGAAAGGGCCGTACACTCATTGCTCCAATCGAAGCTTGGTAAAGTCGCCCCGGCGGAAGCGTTTGTCATCGGATGGCGGAAAGGCTGGGACGAGGCTATCGACATGGCTTTGGAAATCCTTCGCAATGAACTCGATAAAGATGGCGAGAACGAATCGTGATTTGCTCCAAATACACATGCATGTTGTGCGGAAGAGTCGCCGACTTGGACACCGGCTACAAGTACATCATCTCCGTCGTCCAAACAGGCGGTCACGGTCGATGCTCATACGCTCGAACATTGGTCATCTGCCAGCATTGCATGCGCACGCATAAAACCGTCATGACCTTGCAACGCAAATCCTTGAATGAGGAAAACGTTCTTGAATTCCACAGGCCACCGAAAACCCGAAAAACGTCCACCAAGAAAACCAGCGGGAAGAAAGGCTGAACCGTTATGGGCACCAATGAAAAGCAGATTATCGGAGAGAACGCCAAATACGTTTCCGACACCATCCCACAGGAAACCAAGGAGGGGCTTCGCACCCATTTGAAGCCCGGATACGCCATGCCGGACGGAACCCATTATGCGACAGGCAAGGATTACACGGAGTTGATGCGCAATCTGCGCAACATCCGATACTGCGGATGTCCGCTCTGCCACGATACGCAGTCCGGATTGGAAACCATTCTCGCAACCAGCGGCATGACCGTCCGTGAGATTGCCGAGGAAATCGCATGCGACGAATACGATTCGTATTCCGTTGACGAAATCCGCGACCTCGACCCGGAACAGTTGAAGCCGGTGGACGAGATTATCGAGGATATCAACCGTTGGAGCCACGACCAGCATGCGCTCGAACACGCTTCCTTCGGCACTGTCAGGCTTCTGTCCGTCTACTTGAACGTCAGCCTCGACCAGATGTACGACGAATTGGATTATCAGACGCTCATCTACACGCCATGGGAGGAGGACTCCCACATTCACGGCTATGTGACGGTCATCCGTTACAAGGACGGAAAGTATGAGGTGGATGTTCCGGAATGCCGCTACCAATGCGACGAAATGTATTGGAACGCGCGTCGCAAGATGGAAGAATCCAACACTCCCCTCACGTTGGATGTTCTGCGGAGCGAACCGTGGAGCAAGGAGCATCGCACTCCCGTGGCATTGCCGGAACAGTATCGTGGCAAACAGTATCATCTGGGAGGTCATTCCAGCCTGTCGGCTTTGCTGGACAAGCTGGCCTCACATGATGTTCCGGTGGACGAGAGGGTTCTTATCGCCCTCGAACTGGAGGAACAGTTCCCGTTGCGGTTGACCCCATTGTCCGATAAGGACTGAGATTTTTTCGAGGAGGAGCCGATATCTCCCCTCTTGTCGAGAAAGGAAACCTGATGGTTAGAAAAATGGTGAGCGTTCAAAAGATTGAGGGAGTGTATCCCATTGAGAACGCAGACCGTATCGAGAAGGTTCGCATTGGCGGTTGGATTGTCGTAGTAGGCAAGGACATGGGATTGAAACCCGGCGACCATGTGGCCTATTACGAAATCGACTCCATGCTGCCCGCCGACGACCCACGCTATACGGACTTGCAGAAACGTGGGCAGCGCACCGTGCCAGTGTCCAACACGATTACCGGCGAAGAGAAGGAAATCACCGGACACGTGCTACGTACCGCGCGACTGCGCGGAGTGTACAGTCAAGGACTAGTCATGCCGCTTTCAACGATTGGCGTACCGGAGAACACTCCCATCGGCACTGATATCACCTTACAGGCGGACGTATGGAAGTATGAAGAACTGCCACCATTGAAAGGCGGTGACATGGTTGGCGCTTTCAACGCGCCATGCTCCAAGTCCGACGCCACACGAGTGCAGAATCTCACCGCGTATTGGGATGAAATCAGGCGGATTGCGTGGACTCCGACCGTGAAGGTGGACGGCACCAGCACCACAATCTACCGTGATATGGATGATACGGTTCACGTCTACTCTCGCAATTGGGAGTTGAAGCCGGAATGCACGAACATGCAGGTGGCGGTGAAAACCGGATTGGTTGACGCGTTGGAGAAAGGCATGGTCTGCCAGTTCGAGCTGTGCGGCCCAAGTGTCAACGGCAACAGGTTGAAGCTGGCGTCCTATCGTCCATTCGTGTTCGCCGTATGGCGTGACAATATGAAACTCGACCGTAGGGATTGGCCGAAAGCCATGCTTGACAACGCCGTCCCACTGTTAGACGAGACCGAGTGGAAGCCGACCGGCGATGTGATGGACATGATTGCCAAAGTGGACGGTCTGCGCGGCAACGTGACCCGCGACTTGTTGGACGAAGGAATCGTCTGGCATGCGAAAGCGGGCGAACGGTTGAGCGACGACCTGTACAACGAGCTTGGCAGCAACCGTTGCTTTAAAATCATCAACAACAAGTATCTGACCAAGCATGGTCTTTGATGTCGAATAGGGGGCTGGGCTTACTTTTGTGTTCAGACCCCTGTTTCGTCTTTCATATCATTCCTGTCTTGTTATACTGGGGATGTTTACAAACGCCGGATGAAACAAAGAAGTGGCGAATTGAATATCTCCAACATGTCGGAAGAGACGATAGAAGAAAACCTACCCGACCTGTCCCCGCATTTAGAGGATGGGTTCAGTCTGAAACAGCTTGAAACACTCCACGATTATGCCGTGGAAGCTTTCAAGGCCGGAATCGAATACGCCAACAACAATCGAAAAGGAGCCGTAAATTGACCGATAGGAAAACGTGGGTCATCTCCATTCCACCAGTCAAATGTCCCGATGACATGACCGGCATCCCTAACTATTACATTCAAATATGGGAAAAGTACGTCGGCAAGGTCAAGCCGGAAGGTGGAGACCGTGAGGATTGGATTGAAACCTGTTCCCGACTTTACTGGGGTGTCCGCAATCTAGGTAAGGACGCCATAGTCCGAGTGCATGGGAAAACCGACATCGACCCGAAACAGCTAATCGGATTACCGCACTTCGGACAAGTGTTGGACATGCCGCCAATCGACCAGTATGCAGACCCATCTCATGCCGACCGTTACGCCATCAATTCCAACGTGCGTATGCTCATGCATCGGAAGGCGAAACTCAGTTCCATCTACGAGGATGACATCAAACATGCGTTCGCTTCTCTTATTAGGGACGGTGTTTCGTCGTTCTTCATCAAATTCATGAACCAAGCCAAATGGCTACCGAATTTGAAAATCTCCGGAACTAATCTTGACGAGCTTGAACAGCAGGTGCAGGAGTGGGGAGGTTGGGCGTTTGTTCATGCGGATGATGACCCGAATGCTCTGCTTATTCAGGAGAATGTCGATGTCCAATACGAGTATCGCATGTTCACGGTCGGCAACCAGCCTGTCTGCGGCGCTGGCAATATCGGATTGAAAACACCAATCGACAACATGCATACGAGATTTGACCCTCAAATGCAGAAGATTCGTGACGACACCACCGTTAAGAACGTTGAACTCAGACCGGATTTGGTGGAACAATACCGTGAGTTCGCCACGCGAGCCGGACGAATGTTCTCACACTGCGGTTACGGCGCGTACACGCTCGACCTGTGTCTTATCAAGGGTGAAGTGTCAATCGTGGAATTGAACGGCATGATGAACGCCGGACTGTTCGCATTGAACATGAACGATTTGACGAGCGCGTTGCGAGTCAATTGGAAACAGTGTCTTCCCCCGGTTCTACTCGAAACGGCTATCTAAAAAGAGAGGAATAATATTGGAAAACGGAGAAAAAGAATGCCCCTCATGTGTCAGACGTGAGGTGTCGTTATCGGATTATCCAGATTGGAGTCAATGCAACAGTTCAGCACTCCGCGATTGCGTCAATCGGCTCAACAATTACGATGCTGGAATCGTATTCGGAATGCATTTCGGAAACCCGGACTTCGTACTGGAAGGCGACCCTAATCCAGCAAAAAAGAACATTCTGTTCTTCAAAGCGGATAAAAAGTACGTTTATCTGGAAGTTGTCACTATGGAAGATGGGAACGTGCCGAAAGAGCATATTCCAATAGTCCGAATGTGCAAACCTTGCATGGCTCTTATGGGGGAATATTTTTGGAGCGAATATCTTCCGAAAGAGTTTTGGGAAGGATACGAGCAAAATGTGTTGCACACTCTGAAAAGACTGGTGGACGACCCCAGTGTCGAATCAGACGCCGACCTGATTAAGTATGCGAGAGAAATCGTCCACGGCGACATGCTCATCGACTGGTAGTGTCTGTTGGCTTGTTTTTAAGGAGCGCGTTTTTGGACACGCTCCTTTCTGTTATCGACTTTGACCATCCGTTTTGTGATGCGCGAGAAAAAACTATGTACTATCACGTACTATACTGGGATTATTTACATAGAGAGGGAGTATTTTTGCGACCACAATCAGAAGACACCGGGGAACTCACCACCGTCATCGACCCCGCGTCCATCGCACGCATGGCGTCCAGCCGTCCGGACAATAGGGAAACCACCATGTATGGCAGACACGGCAAGCATGACGGTAAGCCGCCAAAAATCAAAAAGTCACGGGCTAAAACGGATAAAACCAAACATCCCATAGAACAGGTCATGCCATTCGTCATGCTCGCCGTAAGTATTGTTTTCTTGGCTGGAACGGTGCTGCTTCTCTGGTTTATGCCGGTTTCGGAACCGGAGGATATGATTGTCCGTCCTATTCTGACTGGCTTGATTGGTGTGGCGGCGGTTTCCGCCAACATTCCGGCTTGGGTGTATTTCTCCCGTTGGCGTCGAGATTCATAGAAAAGCTGAATCTGAAACATTTCCTTGTTATACTGGAATCAGCCACATTTTAGTAAAAGCAAGGAAACACATGCCTAGAACCACACTGGCCGATGTCGCATCCGACTACGTGCGTAAACATCAGCACGAACGGCAATGCCGTCAACTCGACTCCGATAGTCGCGTCACGCTCACGGTAATCCAAAACCAGTGGGCGAAACTTGCAGGACAGGAACCCATGACTATTTTCGACGCGCCGGAAGTCGTAATCAGAAGCATCGAAAACACGCAACGCGGACACGAACTGTTCGACCGCACAAAAGAAACAAACGGGGTCGTCTACTACGGCCTGAAAAATTGAAAGGAAACAAAAACATAATGTCGGAACTCGCAGAGGACACCAGAAGGGTAACGCTTCTACTGGGAGACAATCCGGAAGGAAATCAATGGCATACATGCTTGGACTTGTCCCACAACGAGTATGCCATCCAAAAACTGCGTGAGACCGGAAGACTGGAAGCGGGGAAGGCCACTTCGCTGACCGTCGGACAGTTGCAGAACCTTCTCACCAAGGCACAGAAGGACGCCCACGGGTTCCAAGACACTCCCACCGGCAAATGCTTGCGAGGCAGTGAGCCTGAACGGAGACTACAGGCATACAAGTTCGCTGAAAACCTCAACCGTGCCCTCTGTGAAGGCTCTCCCGTGTATTGTTCGGAGTCTGAGCCGAGGCTGGACTTATCTTTCCCGAGTTTCAAGGACTGACCATAATTGGGAAGGCATTCAAACAGACAAGCCCGACCGACGACGATAGGCGAGACGCCTTCTTTCGATAGTCTTATCGCCGCCGGAGTAAGGGATGGCAAGGAATGGTCGAGACAGCGTGTGCAGAAAAGGATAGCCGCCGTGCTGTCCGTTCTTGTCGCCCTGTCCTTGTGTTGTGGCGGCGGATACTATTGGTGGGACACCCAAGGCAAGGCGAAGCGTGCCCATGCTGAGGCGGAGGACGCCTGTTTCCAACAAGTCAGCAGGATGACGGAATCGTATAATAAGTCGCTCCGGCTGTATGCTCAGGTGTCTTCCAAGTTCAACGAATTGGACGAATCATATGATTTGGACACGTTGGCTGCTTTGCAAGGCAAGAAGCCGAAGGAATATGAGAATCTGCGTTGCTCCACGGATTTGGATGGCGACAAGCGGAAGGCGATGTCTTTGAAGCGTTCGTATGATGAGCTTTCAAAGGAGTATCGCAAGGCTCTTGCCCCTGTCAGAAAATAGTATGCTATACTGGAAGCGTTCACATACAGCCTATCGTTTAGGAGAAAAACTTGCGCAACGACAACGTCAACCACCCCAGTCACTACACGTCATGCCCCTTCGAATGCATCGAACTGACCTCACGATACCCGTTCCTAGAAGGCAACGCAATCAAATACGTGTACCGCTGGCAAGACAAGAACGGTCTGGAAGACTTAAGGAAAGCCCTCTGGTATCTGAACCGAGCGAAAGCGGAAAGCCCCTACGAACCCATCGGACTTTACCCGCTCGACTCGCTTGTTTCACCTTACGGTCACTTCCGCATCGATGACGAATCAGTTCATATGCTGAGGAAGCTCGCCCGGCTCAACTGGCAGAATATGCGAGGATTCTGGAAGGGCATGGCCGAACTCGCTTGCGACCACAAGTCCGGTTACACCCGCGCCAAGAAGATGTTGGAACGTCGAATCCGACTATTGGAGTCCATGCTGACCGACGAAGAGCAAACCATTCTGTCCGCTATCTGGCAGGATAAGGAGCTGACCGAATCGCAGAATCGAATCGCCTACCGTCTGCAATCCCGTGGACTTGTGAAGCTGGACAAGTCCGATGGCGTTTGGAATCCGACCGGAAAGGAACTCTGATGGGTGATGAGAACGAAACTTTTCTAAAACGCATATCCTATGCGATATTCCGTTACTGGCTATCTTTATACCTGACGTCCGGCGTGGTGTCCTTGTTTGGACTCGTCGGTTCTTTTCTGCTGAAACGATTTTCTTGGTATTGGGGTTTGCCCTTCGTTATGTGCGGCATACTGTTTCTAGTCGTGTTTCCACTGGCGTTGTTTCTCCTGTCAGTGGATGATTGGAGACAGAAAAACCATGTCGGAGAAAACGAGATTAAGGTTTCGTAGAATCGAAGCCGAATTGTTGAAAGCCTTCCATCGGGGTTTCAGCCTGTTGCTGGCGGTGTTCGTGTTCACGTTGCTGGCGATTGTGTTGCTTCATCTCGTATTTGGAACGTATGCGGTCGGGCTTCTGGTCATTCCGTCCGTCGTGGTGATTATCGAGGCCCTGCTGGCGGCTTTGGATTTTCTGTTTGAGTTCCTTGCAGGGGATGTCACGTATGAGCAAGCTGGCATAGAACCTCCCGAAGGAACTTTTTCTAACTGATTTTGTCGAGGATTCTCCCGCCTCTTGGCGGAAGCGTAGGCGGGGGAGAATGTCACGCGCACTGAGTTTAGGCTACCCCCCTAACATGCTACACGTTATATTGGAATTGTCCACATATGGTAATATGAGGGCATGACTGGTACAACACACTCAAAAGAAATCCTGATGATACGAATCGGATACGCACCCCGACAAGGCCGCGTATACTTCCAACCACACACCGTGATGCAGGAATATCTCCGATTCAGCAAAGAACACGACAACCACGTCCTATGGAAATGCGGAATCATAGGCGTCATGAAAAACGTGGAGCAGGTAATCCTGTACGCGCACGACGAAGACCTCATGCTCATAGGCGAAGTGACTGGCTTCGGAAGCCCATACAATCCAAGGACATGGGACGAAGGAAGCTTCTACCAATGTCCCAAACCATGGTCTAAAGAACCAGCCAAATACTGGATAGCGTTGGACAACCTGAGACCATTGGAAGGTTTCAACCCAGACCTGTATGAACTCGCCGCAGGTAAAGACAAGGGCAAACCATTGTCCTTGGTGTTCGAACGCAAGGTACCCATGCTGACCATGGCCGACGCCGATGGCAAACGCAAGTCCGCTACCACTTCCCGACGTTCGGGGCTTACCCGTATTCGACTACGTGAGGTGTGAATGGTTCCAGTATTGGACACATTCGCAAAAACACCCTATACTGGAAGTAGTCACATAAGAGTAAGGATAACACCATGACCGAAACACTCATGGACAGACGCGCAGTATTCATGCGCATCAGTTCGGAATCAGACCTCATTGGAAAAGCCAGCGTCAAACCCGACGAAGACACCATCATCCGCTACAACTGGCGACAGGCGGAAAGCATGATGGATGAAATCATCAACCATGCGGAACAGAACGATGGCAAAGCCATCATCCCGTTCGACAGCATCGTTTCAGTCCGCTCGCTCGACACCTGCTCCCAGTTCATCCTCTGGCGCACCGACGGCAGATATCTCATCGGCAAACTGTACGAGTCCGGAGAGGACTACAAGTACGGTATGGACGACCGTGACGGCTACACCGCCCCGACCGCACTGCGGGCGAAAACCGCGTCCCGCTGGGTGAAGGTCAAGAACATCAAAAGCGGAGACGACTTCCCGTTTGAAAAATGGTATATCGAAGCATACCGTCATCGCGCTCGTAGCAAAACACCATTGGATGCGGCCTTGAAGAACAGTCACATGAACGTCATGTTCGTATATAAGGAGGAAGGTAAGGAAGATGCCTAAAATCATCGTGCCGGGCAAACGTCTCACGGCAGATGTCACCCATAAGATTCAGCCCATGATTACAGTCAAGGATACGACCGGCAGGGAATGGTTCGCCCGAGCCATGTTCCTTAGTCTGGACCGTGGGACAGGCGACAATTGGAAGGTTGAGGATTTCAGCCTTTCCATCGCCGCCAAGGAAAACTATGCGTTCTACAAGAACACCAAGCTTGGAGTGGAAATCCGTCTCGACCAGAATCCTGAACTCAAGAAACTGGTAAACGAATACGTGTCCATAGTCAAAAAAGACACCACCCAAGCCGGAGCCTGATTTTCACCCAAACAGCAAGAATAGAACCTCCCTTTCGCGTAAGGTTGTTTACAGCGAAAAGGAGGTTTTCTTCTATGACATACAATCCTTCAGAACCACGCGACCCGCTGGGCAAGTGGATGAAAGCGCATGGTGGCAATCCGAAGGCGAGTCTTGCCGATAATGTCAAAAGTCTCAACTATGCGGAAGAGCATGGGGCGGCTGTCGATACCAAAAACACGCCGACAGCGGTAATTGACCAGATAGCCAAGACCGGCAAAGACGAGGACAACCGGCTGGAGGCGCTGATGAACCCGAACATCAGCGACGAGACGCTTGACTCGTTCAAGTACAGCGACGACGTGAGGGAGCGCACGGCAGTCGCGTCCAATCCAAAACTGGACAGCAAGACGCTCGACATGATGGCGGACGATGACAACTTCTATGTGAAACGTGCCGTGGCCCTCAACCACAACACCCCGACCAACACTCTGGAACGGCTCGAAGGCGATGCCGACAAGGACATTGCCGACTACGCTCTCATGGCATGGTGTCGGAACCGTTCGCTGGAATACTGCAAGAAAGGCGATTACGGTAATCCCAGCGTCCTGCTCGGGCAGAACAGATACCATCAAACACTGAGGCTCGAAGAGCTTATGGACTACGACGATGTGAGAGACCCCATGCCGTTACCGGGGCAGGACGGTTACAACGACTATATCGAGACCAACGAGAAACTGCATGTCTGCGACGCGTACACGTCAGAGATAGCCACGGAGGCGGCTAGGAACGGCGACTACGACGCAGCCTTGCAAATCTTCGAGGCCGGTCACAGCGAATGGACGGACGGCAGGGCGGGAACCACCTTCCCCCTTAGCAAAGGCAGGATGAAATGCCCCGCCATGGCTATCGACGCGGAGACGAAATTGGCCGACCAGTTCCTCTACCACGCCTCGTCCGAGCAGTGCGAAAAACTCCATAAGCTAGGCTACGATTCGTCGGCGCAGGGCATACTGAACCGTTTCGACATGACCAACACCATCAGCACCCGCCCCATGGCGGAACACTGCACGGTGCCGGACAGGCTCGACAGGCTCTCCCAGTCGAAGGACTCAGAGACGAGACTTCATGTGGCGGGCAATCCGAACACCAGCCTTCACACGTTGGAGACGCTAAGCGAAGACAAGGACGAGAAAGTCAGCCGTAGGGCCGTCATGAATCTTGAACATTGCCGTGAGAATCAAAGACTTTCGGACAAATACGCGGGAGTCGATTTCAACGACGATAGCGGATACGACGATATCCAATTCGAATACTAAAAGAAATTGGAGGAGGAATGTACAATCCTTTACAAGCAAGAGACCCGCTGGGCAAATGGGTCAAGGAGCATGGCGGCGCTTCGATTGAGGACGTGGTCTCCAAGACCAGCATGGTCGATTTGGAGAACATGGCCTTGGATGATAGGACACCTACCGCCGTGTTGAACAATCTCGCCACTACCGAATACGGGTTCAACCATCCGTTCGAGGAGAATGAGACCTATCCGAATGCGAACGGCGAACCACCGAAGGACGCGAGGGAGAACCGGTATAATTACGAGCAACAGTTGGTCAGATATGATTCCAAGGTTCGTTGCACGGCAATCGAACGTGGTGCTGATGATACCGCGTTGAGCGTATGCCGGTTCGACTACAATCCCCAAATCCGTAATGCGGTAGCACGCAACACGGATGACGCCCGCACATTGGATGTGCTCTCGTCCGACGAGTCTTGGAAGGTTCGTGGTGCCGTGGCTGGCAATCCACATACTCCGAAGAACGCTACGGAACGACTGTTGAACGATGATGAGGCCATCGTCCGTGCGGAAGCGTTGAAACGTTCGGACTTGAATTCCGGGCAGATTAGGAAAGCCGTGGATGACGCTTTGGAACCAACCCTTCAACTGGATGGTGCCGTGACCGATGATATGACGAAAATAACCCGTGCCGCGTCCGACAATTGGCAAGCCGACGCCGATACTCTTCACGAATGTCTCCGCGTGGACGATTATGAGACCCAACGGAACGTCGCGGAACACGAGAATACGTCTCAGGAGGATTTGCAACAGTTGGCGCTTAACGCCGACAATGCGGTTCGTGAGCAGGTGGCGTTCAATCCCCATGCCTCGCCGGAAACATTGAACGTTCTGGCCGATGACGGTTGGACTCAGACCCGCATCAACGTCGCCGGTAATCCGAATACTTCGACGGAAACATTGGATTATATGTCCGACCAGTGGAGTCCCCATGTGAAGCGTGCTATCGCAACGAACTCGAACACGTCCGTCGAAACGTTGAAGAAACTGTCCCACGATTCGGATAAGTACGTGAGACAGTTGGCTTATTCCGGACTGAAGCAAAAAGGTGAGAAACCCATCGACAAGCCATTCAAACCGGCCAAGCCGGTCGAAGACGACAATCCCGGAAAATACATGAGCGCCGATTTCAACCCCGTGGAGTTCTTCGGTTTAGATGACTGAATTGACACTCCCGTGGTTTCAACCACGGGAGTGTCAAACAATCGCTCAACATCGAAAGCATGGCTCCGGTGCCATTATCCGCTATTGGAAAGATCCTAGATTCTAATTGATGTAATTTTTGCCACGGCAAAAATTACATCAATTGATGAAAAAACTGCTGATTACCATAATTTTAGACATTCATGTAAGTTTCAAGTGACGTCGGCATTATTCAGGTATCGGGTATGGGGCTACGGACGTTTTCGCGGAGATAATCACGCAGCCGTTCCCTAGCTTTGACACTCATCACGTTTTCAAAAATCCCTCCTCAAACATCCATTCCAGAGGAGGGATTTTTCCGTTTTTAGAAGGTTTATAACACTTGGAGCCGCTAGAGTCGAAACCAGCAATGTAGAAAAAATTCCACAAAATCGAAAGCGATTGACCCGAAATGGCAAGAGACGGTTTCTATCGTCCGGAAAGCTTCATTAGTCCCGGCAGCGAGTACGGTCTGCTTCGAGCGGCCACGCCGGACAGGACTGTATGGCTGTATGCGAAGATTCCTTGGACGAGCGCACTGTTGGACGGTGCCGGTGATTCGAAACGCAAGGAAGCCGAACAGAGTTTCATGGCGTTCTTCGACGGGTTGGCCGGTGAGGTCAGCGTGGCTGGCATGAGATATCGTGACATTCTGAAAAGCGAATACAGGGAATTCCACCTGCTGACCGGTTCCATGCCTATCCCCTACCGTCCGCCGGTCATGCAGCAGGATGATTTAAAAAGCTATCAGGCTTACTATTACCGTAATCTGAACGTGTGCAAGCAGTTCGCCGTTATCGGAGTCCCGTTGAAACTGGGTGGCGAAGCCGGTAGGAAAGGCCGTAAACAGTCGCTTCTACGAAAAGTCACCACGAAGTTCAATCAGCTTAGCTTCTCCATGGCGAACGGTTACGCCATGTTCGAGGAGTATCTGCCGGACGCGCATCGTATCGAACGCATCATGCTGAACGCCGGTCTCATACCTTTCACCGTCATGGAGGAAAGCGAACGAGAACAGCTGGTCGCAATGATGGAGACATGGTGGGTGAGCCGCGCGTCCGCGTCAGCCCTTCCCATCATTGCCGAGAACGACCACCTGCATTTCTTCCCGAACAGTAAGGTCTGCCAGAACGCGAAACGACTATACGATGAGGGAATCGACTGCGACCAGTGGAACATCGACAGCGAGTATCCGGCGTCCATCTGCTTCGCCCGAACAACCCAGTTCGCACAATCGGACATCACCGACCCGTCCAACCTGTGGATTGCGAAACTGATGGAAGTCGCCACAGCCGGTGGCGCGAACGCCGTCGGAACGTCCATTCGCGGCAAGGTCGAACCCGGCAAGGTAACGGCTGACACGATTCGCCGTAACGCCCGCACGATTGACGAGAACATCAAGGAACGTTATCAGCATGGCCGTGAGGCTTCCGCCGATATGACCGATTTGAAATATCGTCTGGACTATAAGAAGGCCATTTACAATTCTCCCGAAATGCCGCCGAGTATCATCGATTTGAGTGTCGCCACCTGTGTGGCAGGTAACGCTCAGATGGCCGTGGACTCGTTGCAGAACATCCAGAATTTCGAGTTCACGAATCTGACCACGGCCAACGAACAGTTGATGGCGTTCAAAAGCATGCAAGCCTGTTCTCCGGTGCGTATGACACCGTATGAGATTCACTGGTCTGCGACCTGCGTGGCTGGTGGCGGCGTGAGTAGTTTCGCCAAGGCCGGTGACGATACGGGCGCGTTGGTCGGATTGACCGAAGCGAACCGGCAACCCGTTTACGTGGGCACTACCACCGTGCAGGACAAGGACACGCGACCGGGCATTCTGGTCATTGGCGAGACCGGTTCCGGAAAGTCCATGCTGTTGGTGAGCCTGTTCCTCCAGTGGATGCTGATTGACTCCCGTAGCGGCAAGGGCAAAACGCCTTGTATTCTCGTCAATCCGAAGGAAGGCAACGACTTCGAGGATGCCGTCCTGTCCCGTAACGGAACAGTGCTCCGAATGGATTCCGACATCGCTGACGGAACATTCGACCCGTACAATGTGCTCCGAAGCGAGGAAGAGGCCAAGGATATGGCCGCTATCATGATTTCCGATATTCTGAAACCTGACGGCGACACCTCCTATGAGCTTACCGTCAAGGCCATGCTGGATTACGGTTACAAGAAGGGTGGCCGCTGTTGCGGGACCATCCTATACAAGGCGGCTACCGACTTCCGTGCTCTCCAGCAAGCGGGGAAAGACCCTTCGCAATACAACTTGTATCCGGACACGTTGGACGTGTTCAAACTGATTACGATGAGCGTCAACACGAACCAGTCGTTGCGTCTTATCTTCGGTACGAACGATAACGTGGCCCCTTTGCGTGTCAGTCAGAACCTTACCCTTATCAACGCTGGCGACCGTTCCATGATTCCGGAACCGGGAGCCGAGAACACCGTTACAGGACGTATCCAACGTTGGGTGCTTCGTATGATTGTGTTCGGCGCGGGTGCCGCAGTAAGCGAACGAGACGGAATGGTCGGCATCGATGAGGCTTGGACAATCCTAGGCGAGGACAAGGGTGCCGCCAAGGTGAACGAGTGGATGCGTACCGCCCGCCGTTTCACCCCGGTGTTCGCCTCCCAGAAGGTCAAGGAGTTCATCAACGCTGGCATGACCGGCGGTATCGGCCGAGCGTTCCTGCTGGCTTTGGACGACCCGATTCAGGATTCTCCTGCCCGTGACGCTTTGCGACTGTTGCAGATTGAGGATTCCGGCAATCGTATCCGCTCCCGTATGAGCATGGGTGATACGAAGGAGAACGATGAGCCGAACTGGGCTGGCATGAGGCGTCTGCGTATCAAGGACAAGGAGACCGGCAAGGACAAGACCATTCGTGGTGCCGTCGCCTACTTCAAGGATTCCAGCAAACAGCCGGTACCCGTCGAAGTCATCATTCCGCCAGACCTGTTGAAGGAAATCTCCACGACCGCAACCGATAAGATTCGCCGTGAAGAGGAGAAGAAGAAAGCAATGCAAGCGTCAGAAACGCAGGAAGGACAAGAACAGTGAGCTACAAGGATTTCTTCGGAGAGAACCGTCCGACGCCCCATAAGACGGAGGATGAGCAGAACATCACACCATTGTCTCCGCCGACGTTCGACACCACGCCGGTCGTTGAAAAATATGATGTGATGTCTTTCCAAGGTTTCTCCAGTGGAAGACCGTTGCTGTTGGAACGGCCAACCAAGTATGTGAATCGTATTATCAATTCGATGAAGCAGATTATCGCCATTCCGGAGAACGACCAGTATGGTGGAATCGTTGAAAGAGTATACCTGTCGCCTATCTTCACACTCCCCGTGGCACTGCTCCATGAGGGTGACAAAATCGGCAATGAGACAGTGAACCGTTACCCGTATCTGCATTTCCCGACGAACCATGATTGGAACGTGGACGAAATGAGCTTGGACGAGTATCTCCTCGCCATCGAATACATGTTCGTCATTCATGACATTGCTCAGGAAAGCTCCGAGGGAGACCTTCTCACTTATGGTGTGGACGGAGATTATACGATGGATGATGACGCGTGGAAAACCGCGTGCGAATGGTCTAAGGAAATCAGCAAACCATTGTCCGACCTTAATTGTGGCCGACTATTGGGGTTCGCAATCAACAGTAAAAGCGAGAAGGAAGTCGATACGGTCGTGAACCTGTTCGACCTTTGGGGGGAGGAGCGGGAACCGCAACAGATTCTATCCGACGCGCAGACTGCGGCGGGTGATGTGGAAGACCTTTACGATATGGTGTTCAGTATCCCGTTTGAACCATTCCACTGATTTCCCTCCACTTACCTAAAAAATTCTGTTAACTTGGAAGAGATGGCAAAAATCTCTTCCAAGTTTTTTGTAAGGCAGGTACGGTGCAAAGTTTTGGAAAAATGGCGGCGATGGGGATGGCTGGCCTACTCCTCTTCGACATGATGATAACGGTCGGCGTGACCAGTATGAGTACCGTGTCCGATACGACCATGATGTCCATTCGCTCCAACGGGTGCAAGAAGACCTCTGCCCAAAGCAGTTCGGACAGTGGGAACAGTCTCATAGACAAGTACATAGCCAAGGCCGAGGAAATGGTTAAGGATGACAAAATCGGCTACAGTCAGTCGAAACGAAAACTTAATCCTGATGTTGACTGTTCCAGTTTCGTCTACTACGCGTTGACGAAGGGTGGCGTCAAGAATCTGGGTGACTCTCCGTTCAACACGTCCAGTATGGATGACTCGATGAGCAAGGCCGGTTTCACCAAAACCGACTTCGACGGTTCCGCAGACAAGCTCCAGAAAGGTGACGTGGTATGGCGGGACGGTCATACGGAAATCTATATCGGGGACAATAAGACCGTTGGCGCTCACGAGGACACCGATGGCAAGGATGGTGACAGCAAGGGCGACGAGGTGTCGGAAGTCCCGTTGGATTACGGTGGCGGTAAATACACTTCCTACTATCGTCTTTCCAACTCTTCCGCGTCCAGCTCCTCCGACTCCTCCTCTTCGGACTCCAGTAGCTCCAGTTCATCTTCTGATTTCAAAACCAATGATGTAGCAATCAAAATCGCCAAGGCGTTCGCGTCAGCGGGATTCTCCAAAGCGGCCACGGCTGGAGTATTGGGCAATGTGTATGCCGAATCCGGTTTCGTAGCGGACAGGAGTGGCAGTGGCAATGCCTACGGTTTGGGACAATGGGACCCCCGAAGCAAAATCCGCACATGGATGGACGCCAACGGTTTGAAGGATACCCCCGACTCGGATGAAGACGGGCAGATAAAAATGCTTGTGGCAACCGCGAAAAGCTCCTTCAACAATCATTACTTGTCGGAAGCCAAGGCCGAGATAACCGTCAAGAACGACAATCTGTACGATACTTGGCATGACGCCAGCGACCCGGAAGTGGCCGCAGTCGCATGGATGGCCGGATGGGAAAGGCCAAATTGGGCCTCCCGTAATGAGGATAGCCGAAAACAGGTAGCCAAGAACTATTACGACAAAGGATTGAACGACATCTCCTTCAACGGCAAGAGTGGAGATTCCGATGATGACAGTTCCCAATGTTGCACACAATCCGACGATACGGACGGAACCACCGATACCGCGTCGGCCAATGTGACAGTAACCAATTCCGTTCAAGCATATACGGATAAGTATGGTCAGGCCGCTTTCGATATCGGCAGGAAGTACGGTATCCCATATGAGGCGATTCTTGGACAGTCCGCAGTGGAAAGCGCTTGGGGCGCTTCCAATCTGACGACCAAATATCATAACTTCTTTGGCATCAAGGCGGTCAATGGTCAAAAGTCGGTCAAGCTTGCCACCAAGGAATGCAATCAAGGTGGATGTTACGATACGACCGGTGATTTCGCGGTCTACGATTCCGACGAGGATGGTTTCGCCGGTTATGGCAAGTTCATCACCGAGAATTCCCGTTATGCGACGGCATTGCAGAAGCGTACCGACCCACACGCGTATATTCAGGAGTTAAAGAATGCCGGATATGCCACGGACAATAATTACGTCTCGACCGTTTGGGGTGTGACCCAACAGTTCATTGCTTACATCAAGCAGACAAACAAGTTCCCACCATCGTCAGAAGTGCAGTTTGATTCCGCTCCCCCGGCTGACACGGGTGGTTCCTCAAGCGGTTCCTCAGACGATTCCGACGCGAACACCACGTGCCCTGTGAGTGACGATAGCGGTAGTACTTCGTATGGTTCCGTCGGCGGTGCGCCTACCAAGGATGGGGACTTTTCTTGGATGTGTTCGGGCAATCAGAAGATTTGTAGCGCGTCCGACGCTGGTGTGTTCTACCCGCATTTGGAATATGGTCATCAGTGCGTCTGGTATGCATGGAACCGTCTTGCCATGATTCACGGCAACGAAGGCTGGTCTTGGGTTATGGGTAACGGTGGTGACATCGCCAACAATCTGAAAGGCCAATCCGGTTGGACGGTTGATGGGAACCCTAAACCCGGTGACGGTATATCAGGTCGTGGTAGCCCGTTCGCCGGTGGTGGTGATTGTGGTCACGTGGCCGTGGTTGAGGAAGTGTCCTCCGACCCGTCCGGTTGGAAGATTCGTATCAGTGAAGGCAACCGTGATGGTTCCGCGTCGTTCTCCTCCTATGGTTCCCGTTGGCTGACGAAGGCTCAGCTTTCCGGCACCGACTGCCAGTTCTTCCGTAATTCCAATTGGAAGAAGTGACCTCCCCCGGCTAAAGCCGGAGGTTTTACAGCGCAGCACATAAACAAAAAAGGGGATGGGCGCGGTTCGGTTCGCACCCATCCCCTTTTTTGTTTTTTCGAGCGACTATTCTCGCTCGTGGATGGTGGCCGCATCCTTCTCGGGGTCAAGGCCCGGAGCTTGCTGTTGGCTTTCGGTGGTGTTTCCGGCCTGAATCAAATCGTTCCACATGCTCCAATCGACCTTCCCATCCATGTCGCCCATGCTGGTCGGAGAGTTCAATACGCGGGTGATTCCGGTCGGGGTCATGCCGTTCCAATTCAATCCGCCGGAAACCGGAATGGCGATTCTGCTTCCGTAGCCGAGATTGTCCGCCACATTGTCCGGCGTCCACTGCGACAGGAATGGGTTAATCCACCAATACTGGTTGCTCCTGTATTCAATGTCGGAAACCTTGCCGTTGTCGATGGTGAGGACGTCGTCAATCCGATAGTCCCGCCATGCCGGGGTGAGGGCATTGTATCCGCCCATTGAATAGGAGTCGCCGCTGGTGACGAGGATGGAACGCACCGTACCTTTGACTCGCACTTTGCCATTATCAAGCACGGTAACGGTCGGGTCTTTCACCCATCTGCTTCCAGTGCCCCATACTTCGTTACGCCACCACGCTTGGGCTGTGGGCATCGTATCGCACAACGACTGGTAGTCCGACATGTCGCACACGTAGGATGGGGCGTTACTCCCCCACGCCTGATTGGTTTTCATGGAGACAGGCATGTCGGATGGGGCTTCAATATTGTCCGGCATTCTCAATGCAGCCAATACTTGGTCGGCTGGCTGTTTGTCCCACTGGTGTGGGTCTGCGAGCGAGTCCACTCCCCAATTGCGCATGTCTCTTTCCATTTGCAGGGCGATGGCCTTGTTCTGTTCCTTCTGCTTGTCGGTCAGGACAGGCTTCTGGGCTTCCTTCTCGGATTTGCTTTTCCGCGAGTGGGCGCTGGCGCTTGCCTGAGCTTCTTTGACGGAGGTGACATGCTTGCGCCATGAGCACCATCCTATGACGAGCGCCAACACTAGGACGGCCGAGATGATTATGGTTATGGTCTTTTTATCGTGGGACATTAGTTTCTACCTTCTGAGGTTCGCTGATACGGCATATATTCGAACCTAGAAGAATATTAGCGGGAAAACTTGCTGTCACTCTTCTTGCGGGGAGATTCCATACCGTCCAACCCGTTCTTTCCGAGGCGAAGCAGGATGGTGTTTATCCACATGACACCCGTGGGGATGAGGTATCCGATGAGGGCGAGCAGGAGGCAGAAATTATCTCCGGGGTTCCAGTGAACGTAGAGCATGGGGAAGATTGCCATGAGGATGCAGTCGATGGGGATGTCGTACAGTTTGCCTTCGTGGAAGGAACTACGGAACGCCCAGATGACGCATTGGGGTATTCCGATGACGACCAGTGCGGTGAGGATGTCGAATGCTCCGACGGCGATTGAGGGGATGACTGTTCCGAAGAAGTTGTTGAACATCGTTTCGAACGTCTGTCCTGCACTGGTCATGGACAGTCCTCCTATTGCTAGGAAGAATACGCAAATCGCGTAGACGATGAACGTGCCAATCGAGATAAGTAGCGTTGCCATTTTGTTTTCTCCTTTTTTCTTTAGGTCATAATTTGTTTCCTTATGGCGACTCTTTTTTTGTGGACAATCTCAGTATAGCACGAACCTAAACTTTCTACAATAACTCGCCACCCAAGACGACGACACGCCAAGAAAACACCCCAACTAGCCCCAACCTCCCCCAAACAATTTTCCTGTTTTCAAAAGGTTTACAACAAACAGTCCGTTAGTGTCGTTAATAGATTTCCGACATTCAAAAACAGATAATGAATGGAGTCCTCGATGGCACAGAATCGCGGTGGACGAAGCCGCAGTAGGAGCAAAGAGCCGACCCATATCTGGAGCGGCTTCTGGTGTGGACTCATAATCATCATCGGCGTAATCCTCTGGGCTTTACTGAGACTTCCGCTCATGCCGTTCATCTGGCTGGGAATCCTCGTAGGAGGAACCACGGCCACCTATCCGACGCCCGCACGTAAGACAGACCCCATAGACCCGAAGAAACTCAACGTCTACTACCGTTGGAAGGATATGTTCTCCGGGCTGAAACCTTACTCCCGTCCCGAAAAGGACGACGAGTTCGATGAGAACCCCGAGACATTCACAGACCTCATGTCCAAGTCCGACTGGCTTGCCGTGCATAGGGTCTCATGGTGGGTCGGCTGGTTCGTCGGCCTGTACGCCAGTCGTGGATGCGGATTGTGGACGATACCGTTCAACATGATATTCGGTTTCATGTCGGTCATGGGCGTCATCCATTGGCGTGACCGTCTTGTAGACCGTCGGCATATCTATCAGGGTGTGAGCGTGTTCGCCTTCCTGCAAAAAGGCAAGCCGTCGCAGAAGACCATCGCCATCGTCTCCGCCGTTGTTCTTCTTGTTATACTGGGAGCTTGCGCATATTTGGGGTTCGTGGATATTCCCACGACGCTCAGTCTTCCCGCACTTCTGTTCCTGTTGCTCGTGACGAAATTTGACAAGAAGAAGCAGACCGCGTATTGGCGTGAACTTGTAAAAGCGCAACGCATGCTGGACGGTTGGGTCAAAAGCGACGACTTGGCGAAGATGTGGGGAGGAGCCTACGTCACCCAAGTCAAGAAGGTCGGCCATCGCAAGAATCCGATGCACGTCATGCGCGTCCGCTTGCAAGACCAGTATGACGCTCCAAGAAGCAATGAGAAGGTATTGAAGGCCGGTGTGGAACCGTTACGTTCCTCCGCCACCTCAAGCGGATACAATTTCATAGCCCTGCTCGCCGCCAAAACCATCAAGGAGAACGGCTGGCAGTTCGACCCAAGCCTAGTGCGAATCGTATACGGCAAGGACGAGTCCTGCATTCCCGACATCACCAAGAAGAAGGTCGGAGCAAAAATCGCCCAACTGGTTGCCGACATCGCCTACGATTATTGCGCCCAGAACGAATGGCATAAACGTCCGCCGCTCGTTCAGGTCATCGACGCCGCCGCAGACGATGAGGAAGAGGCGGCATGGCTGATGCTGTTGCACAATCCTCCCAGTGGTGGTGCTCTCATCACCCAGTTGGGATTGGAATGGCTGGCGAACCCGTTCAGTCCCGCCGACATCATCAAAATGCCTATCTTCTCCGACTTGGAGAATGCGTTCATGCTCGCCGCCCAACCCGAGACGAAGCTGAACGACAAGGGCAACAAGTATCGTCCGGATGGACTGACCCAAAGCAAGTCGTTCAACCGGTATATCGAACTGTCCCGCCGGTTCAAACGTGACCAGAAGGCTTGGCAGGATATCGTCGGGTCGAAGCTGAATCTTCCCGTCTGCAACTACGACGAGGAGAGGATTGTAGAGACGAGCGAAGGCTGGACGCTTTCGTTCATGCCGGAAATGCTGACGGCACCCGACCGCACGTCCGACTTCATGCGCTACGACCTATCGAGTCTCGACCCGTCCAAGGATTTCGTCGGACTCATCGAGGAGAACGGCATCACCTCGCTGGTCATGGCGGACAACGCCCCTTTGAGAATCGACCGTCTGACCGGTTCCCGTCCGGAATACCGTCGTTACGCTCAGGCGCTCATCTACAAGGCGCTCATGGACGTGATGCCATCCCGTGCGGAGGTGGTCATCGACTCCTGTCAGCAGATGGGCAAGGACACGGCCATCTGGCGTATCGGCTTCCATTTAGGTCGTGGCGGAACCGTTGCCGACGTGCGCAGGAAAAGCGCCAACATCAGCGCCGCCGTCGGTTCCGAACGAGTGTATTGGGATTGGCAGTCGGCTGACCGTGCGACCGTCTGGCTGTGCTCCAACCCGTATTTGGGCACCGACCCGGACAGCGTGGCCCATTGGAAGATTCGCGCGGCACAGAAGGAGCTTATCCAACTCGCCTTGTCCGACGCTTGGGGTGTTGCCGGAGTTCAGGACAGTTCCGGCAAGACGCCGACCGTCGAATCATTGGGCGTGCTTCCGAACAACAAGGAGGTTCTGCTCGCCAAATTCCAGATTCCGGGCGGATTGGATTTGGACAAGCCGCAATACAATCTCGGCAAGTTCCTCACCGAAGCGAATTATCCGTACGGTCGAATCATCCAAGCCTACGGCACGGATTTCTCCATGGTGTTGGCGAAGAAGAGTCCTTTCCCGACAAGCGTCATGGCGGATTGGGAGACGGCGAAGAAGTGCGACCGTCGCAAGTTCCCGATTGGCGTGGACGATTTGGGCAATCCCGTGTACTGGGATACGAAGACCACGCCACATCTGCTCATCAGCGGTAAGAGCGGTAGCGGTAAGTCGTCCGCTTCGCAGATTGTCATTGCGGAGGCTTTGCTGAAAGGCGAGGACATCATTCTCATCGACCCGTCGAAGGGTTGCATCGATTTCACCCAGTGGGCGAAGCCGAAGGCTCTGGCGTTCGTCGGCCTGTACCAGTTGCGTGAGACGGAGGCTGTGATTTCTTGGGCGCGTGAGGAGATGGCCGAACGCGTGCGCATCAACAACAAGTATGGCGTGGGCAACATCTTCGAACTGGACCCGGACGATGTTGAAGAGGCAGACCGTAAGCATCTGAAACCGTTGAACATCCTGTTCGATGAGTTCAACTCGTATTTGCAGGAGACGGGCAAGACCACGCAGAATCCTCAGAAGGACATGCAGATTGCCAACGACAATGCCGCCGTGTCCGCCACGAACGCTTCCATCGCAAGGACGATGAGTGCGTTGAGCAAGATTATCGTGCAGGGTCGTACCGCTGGCATCCGATGCATTTTCGGCGCTCAGCGTTTGACGATGGACGATATGAAGAAGTACAACGGCAACGCGTTCTTCCGTTCGTTGGGACGTATTCTCTTGGGAATGGACTCCCCCGCAGGCGTGGTCAGCGCCCAGAATCTCTCCGAAGCGAACCGCACCCAGAAGTCGTTGAAGAACGAGGATGGTCTAATCCCGGTCGGTCGTGGAATGTACGAAAGCATGCAAGGCACTCTGATGGCCGTGCAGACATGGTATTCGGGCGGTCAGGACGAACTGGCGAGGCTTGTGGCAAACATTCCGAACCCGGAACCCATCGACTACCAGCAGTACATGCCGCGCGCGGCGGAACAGTTCACAAAGCTCGACGTGGAGGATATCAAGGAAATCTTCACTTCCAACAACGGTTCGGAAAACGTCGAGGACGAGGACGTGGAGGAAGAGGAATGGTAATCATCCCGCTCTTCCGGCTCGTCTTTTCCAACAATCCCAAAGGAGGGGAATTCCAGAAAAATGTCGTTCATTCTAGGTGATGATATTCACGGCCTCTCGGTCGAATGGCAGCCTGAAGAAGGCAATCAGAACATGCTGACCATCAGCGGCAATCATGGTTCGGGCAAGACCATGCTTGCGGATTCCATCATGTTGCAAGCTTTGTCCGCACAGTATGCGGTCATCCGTTTCGACTTCGAGGGCAAGCCGCTCCCCTCCCCCATCGTCAGTCAGGTTGACTATGAAGCAAAGGCCGAAACGTTGGAGGTGCTTGACCGGACGGTGGCTGAAATCAGACGGCGTGGAACATGCCTCGAAAAGCATGGAGTGGAAGGAGAGCCGACCCCACGTCCGCTTCTGCTTGTCTTCGAGGACTTGGACACGCTCATGGAGACCGAAGACCGATATTATCTGCGTGCCGTCGAGGAACGCCTACGGGAAGTCGAAACCGGAATCTCCGGACTGCGCGTGTATCTGGCGCTTGTATCATCCACGTTCCCCATGGAGGAGCATTCCCTTTTGAAGAACGTCATCTCCCATAGTGGTCACGTCCACTTGGGGTACTCCCCCATCGAAGAATATGTACTCCCATCCAACAGGGAACAGGCGAGCCATCTCATCACCCGTCTCGCCAACCACAGCTTCCAACTGCTACCCGGACAAGGATTCTACGAAGACCGGTTCGGAGCGTTGAAACCAATCAGTCAACCCCACGCATTCGAAGGAGGAAACCACAATGCCTGAGACACGACCGAAAATCAAAATCGGATTGTCCAAAATGTTCCCCGAAGGGTTCGACGCGCACAATCCCGACGATATGATGCGTCTGACCCGAAAAATTCAGGAGAAGGCCGCACGCCAGCCTGAAAAATATGAAGGCTATCTCATCGACAGCATCAGCCCGGACGGACTCTACGCCTACATCGCTCCGATGGCTATGTCCACAGACGATAAGGAGATGCAGAAGCTTCTCACGGAGGGTATGGCGCACGGTGATGAAATCGACGCCGCCGACTGTATGGGCGAAGCCCGTCAGAAGGATACCGTCGCCCGTATCGAACTGAATTATGCCAACAGTACAGACCCGACCATCAAACATGTGCCGGGCATGACATGGAAGGTAATCGATTTCATTCCGCGCACCAGTTCCAAGAGCGTCGTGCTGTTGCAGTTGATGGACGATAAGACCATTTCGATTCGCCAACAGTTCGCTGAGGCGTTGGGCTTGCAGAAGTATCCGTGGCTCATCCGACTGACGCCAACCGCTGAGGGTGGTTGGAAAATCCGTATCAAAGGCAATGCGGCCACGTATCGTCCATCCAAGCATGATACGAAGATTCAGGAGACCGTTGAGATTATCGGCGGTGAAGGCTGGTTCTTCAAAGCCGACGCGGAGAACGGTGTCATCACCGTATATCCGGGAGTGCCGCCGACCTTCCCTGCGGTCATCAACCCGCCGAAGGAGTTCTGGAAGAAAAGCGATTTGCGCCACGCCTACTTCGGCATGAAGCTTCCAGACCGTGGACGTGAGACGGGAGACCTGCTGTACAACGATTGGAAGGACGCTTCCGGCGTGCTGGTCGCGGGCGCTTCCAATGGCGGTAAGAGCGTGGTCATCAACTGTCTTGTATATGCCGCAGTATCAGCCGGATGCCAACTCGCGGTATGCGACGACAAGTACAAGAGCGTCGATTTCAAATGGTGCCGTCCGTGGGTCATCGACCATGGTTGGGGTTGCGACAGCATGGAATCCTGCGCGGCCACCTTGCAACACATTCTGGACTTGAGCGCGGTTCGTGCGAATGTCATCAACCAGTATGGCAAGGAGAATTGGTGGGGTCTGCCGGAGGATGTCCGTAAACAGTATCCGCCGATTCTGCTGGTGTGCGATGAGATTGCGCAATGGGCGGCACCGTTGACCGTTCCGCCGGGATTGTCGAAGGATAATCCGACCCGTATCAAAGCCGAATACGAGAAGGGTATCCGTGCGATGAACTATATGGCGTTGCTGAAAATCTGCCAGACGGTTCGTTTCAGCGGTATCTTCTTCATGTATGCGGCCCAGTCCGCGACCAGCCAGAATGGTCTTGACCCGAGTGTCCGGACCAATCTTCCGTCGAAGATTCTGTTGGGCGACAAGGTCAACGATACCGTTCGTGGCACCGTGCTGAATGATGCGAAGAACGCTCCGACTGTGCCGAGTTATCTTATCGAGGCTGGAGTGTCCCGTGGTTGCGGAATCGCTGAACTCGTCGGACAGGAGGCATGCGTCTACAAGGGCTTCTACGAGGATGACCACAAGCATGGGAAAAGCTGGAGCGACATTCTCCGCGAGCACATGTTGGAGAACAATCCTCCGAAAGGCAATGATGAGGCCGGTCACTGGTCTTGGGATGACATCATCGTGGCCGTGCCCGCCGCCGCAGAAAAACCCGACGACGGTGCCATGTACGAGGATGACAGCCACTCCCCCAGCCGGTTGGAGACCGAAGGCGGATTCGGTGAAGACGGTCGTGACGTGGCAGACCGGGACGAACCGTTGAAAGGTGCCGCCGCCGCAGCTCATGCGAGCAAACTGTATGCGGCTGGAGTTGACGTGCCCCACGTGAGCGCGGTAGCCGCCGCCCGTAGTCTTGCCAAAGAGTCCGCACAGCAGGGCTTGTAAGAGTCCGACCATCATAGTCTGGAGGTGTTTCGCAGATGTCTGAGCAGGATGATTTTCTGATTGGCAACAACCGGTTGGATGAGTCTCTTTTGATGGACATGTCCGACATGCCGGTGGAGCAGTCCGCCGCTAAACCGGCGGGCAGGAAAAAGAAGTCTCCGGCGAAGCGGAACACCTCTTCGACTGTGAGGGAGAAAAACAGTGCGACGGCGAAGCAGTCGAGTGGAGAATCGTCTTCCCGGAACGATGATGGTACGTCGAACAGGCGAAACGGTGGACAGGCGGAACGGAATGACGCCGTACCGTCCGATAGTGAAAACCAGTCCTCCACAACGCCGCCTCCACGTTTCAACAGTCAACCGGTGGAGCCGGTCGATGTGAAACCGGTTAGCCAGCAGAATGATGGTACGGTCGATGAGGATTCCATCGATATCGACAGTCTGCTGGAAGACCCATGGGGTTCCCCATCGTCCGATACAGGCGAAACGGTTGAACAGGATTCCGGTATGCCGGTCGAACAGGATTCCGGTATGCCGGTCGAACAGTCCCCCGTCGAAAACGGCGTACCGGCTGAGCAACCCTACAGTGAGCCGGTCGGACAGTCGGCTGTTGGAACGGAAGAGCAGTCAGCTTTCCAGCAGGAACAACAGTTTTACGGCGAACCGGCAGAACAGCAGACCGGTGTAACGGAAAACCAGCAGTCCGAAGATGACATAGACCCGTTCTCCATGTGGAACATACAGGAACAGTCCGATGCCTCCACAGTAGGACAGAATACCGTCAATCCGGATGGGCGACAGAACAGCGAAACGGCGAACCGGCAGAACGTTGGACAGGCGGAACAGGATTCCATCTGGCGGATGGATGACATACCGCAACAGGCGGAACCGCAACAATCCGATTATCCGGCCAGCCAGCAGGACAGTCAAGCAGATATTTGGAGTGTTGATTCGCCGGAACAACAGTATGCCGACGGTCAGGCACAACAGTCGAACGGCGAAACGGCAAACCAGTCAAATGATGATTTCTGGAATACCGGCGAACCGGCGCAACAGCAGACCAGTATGCCTGAACAACAGTCCGATGACGTTCAGGCGTTCCAACAGAACGGCGAACAGGATATCTGGGGAGACAATCCCACAGGCGGGCAAGTCCAACAGTCGAATGGTGAAACGGCGGACAGGCAGGCCAGCGAACAAGACTTCTGGGGAGATGAATCCGACGTTCAGCCGGTTCAACAGTCAGACAGCGGACAGGCAATCCAGTCGGACGGTGAACAGGATATTTGGGGAGACAATCCCACAGGCGGAACAGCAACCCAGTTGAACGGTATGCCGGAAAGCCAGCCGTCCAGCGAACCGGATATATGGGGGAGCAGTGACGACAATTCGCCGTATGGACAGAACGCCGCTCCGGTAGCCTACGATGATATTTGGGGAGATGAGATTCCAGTCCAACAGCCTGAACCGGATGACGGCGGACAGGCAAGCCCATTCGACGGCGGACAGGAAAACCAGTACGACAATACGCCGGTGAGCCAATCCGACACCGAACCGGCGAACCAGCAGAACGGCGAACAGTCCAACCAGCCGGATGATGACTTCTACCGTCGAAACAGCATCTTCAACGACCATGATGAAGGCCAATGGTGGGAGGATGGTTCCAACGTTCAGGAACAGTCGGCACCACAGCAACAACAATCCGCGCCACAACAGGAGGATGACGGTTTCTGGGATGACAGTATACAGGCAAACCAGTTCGACAGTACGCCCGTAGAACAGCCCTCCGGTTTTCCGCCGCAACAATTCGACAGCGAACTGCCGGATTATGCGGATGATGCCGAAGCCGAAAGCACCACCGACGGTGAGGGCGATGGTGGCAGAATCCGTAAAATCATTATCATGGTCGTGGTGATTCTGGCCGGTATCGCACTTCTATGCGGTGGTGGCTATTACGCTTATTCGACATACACTCACGCCCAAGCCGAGAAGGCCCGGCAGGTTGAAATCCAAAAGAAGCAGGATTCGCTCACGAAAGCCCAAAACAATTGGGACAAGCGTGTGGCCGACGCGAAAGACCTGATTAAGGAAATCAAGAACAGTCTCGTGAAAGACGACAAGACCACGCTGGGGGAGTGCGACAAGCTCAGCAAGGCCACGGAAGGAAATCCGATGACCGAAGCGGCAATCGGCAAGAAAATGAAGGCGCTGAACGCTCAATACAAGGCGACCGACAACGCGTATCGGAAAGCGTTGCAGTCGAAGAGCACGGACGTGTCCAACAAGTTGAAGAGTCTCATCGGCCAAGCCGGAAAACTTGGCGACGCTCCGGATTCGTCGGATAAGAAGACCATGAACAGTCTCGTCAAACAGTGGAAGGATACGCAGGTGACGGCTGACAATGTGTCCGACGCCAACAAGGCGGTATCCAGTCTGCAAGATGTGGTGGGCAAGGTCAGCAAGGCCAAGACCGACGCGGATAATGCGAGGAAGGCGGAGGAGGAGGCCAAGAGGAAGGCCGAGGAGGAAGCTCAGGCTCAGGCGCAACAACAGCAGCAGTCCCAGCAGACTTACACGCCGCAACGGCAATACACGTACACGTATACGCCGCAACGGCAGTATACGGCTCCAAGGCAACAGCAGTCCACGCCGTCAACCCCGTCCACACCATCGACCCCATCAACCCCGTCCACACCGTCGCAACCATCCACCGGTGGTGACGGCAACAGTGGCGTGATGTTCTAAAATAGGGGCTATGACAGTGACATTCTCCCCCGCCTGTGGAGGCGGGGGCTTCCTGCTCAAGAACCCCAGTGGGTTCAGTATCGACAGGCTATCCCCACATGCCCTGTGGTTCGCACGATTTATGAGTCGTGCTACTCGATGATTCTCATTGCCTCATCCCGAATATTCCGGGCGGCGTTCACGTCACGGTCATGCAACACTCCACATGATGGGCACGCCCATTCGCGGATACTTAAATCCTTGACCAGAGGATTCTTGTAGCCGCAGTCGTAGCATAGTTGGCTGGACGGATACCATTTGCCCACATGAACCAACCGTTTGCCTTGACGGGCGAGCTTGTATTCCAGCATGGTGCAGAACATGCCATACCCGTTGTCCGACGTGCTTTTAGCCAAACCTTTTCTGGCTTTGCGACCATCGGGAAGATAATGTCCCTGACGTTCGGGGTCTGGTTTCGGCTCGGGTTTCTTCATCATGC
>OCHE01000511.1_pt1 | contig 49605 bp, 49 predicted proteins | sample 1538681 | NCBI WGS metagenome assembly OCHE01 (sample SAMN04571717, study PRJEB22368) | human gut metagenome | biome: human gut; material: stool | host: Homo sapiens | place: Luxembourg | collected 2012-08-17
TTTTTCTCTGAGTAATAAGCAAAGGCTTTAGCTGATAAACAAAATCAGCTAAAGCCTTTTTGATATAAAAGAATGGGGTAGATGGGATGGATACGATACAAAAAAAGGAGGCTATCCCCCGCCATCACAACTCATATCTTGAATATGCCTGATAGCTGTGATGTTAGGGGTAGCCTCGCGAACTCACAATCTACATATATATACTATCTTTTGAACGTGTTTCTCTCTCTTGCTCTTTTATCGGGGGTTAAAGGGTTAATACTCTGTTTATTTAATTTCTTAACGAGGAAACTGGATTTTATTCAGCAGGCGTAGCTTCTTCCTTCTGGGGAGCTACGGTGTCGGTGGGGACTACGGTGTCGACGGGATTGTAGAAACCATTTTCAACGGGCGTAGCTTCTTCCTTTTGGGGAGCTACGGTGTCGGTGGGAACTACGGTGTCAACGGGATTGTAGAAACCATTTTCAACGGGCGTAGCTTCTTCCTTCTGGGGAGCTACGGTATCGGTGGGAACTACGGTGTCAACGGGATTGTAGAAGCCGTTTTCAACGGGCGTAGTTTCGTCTTTCTGAGGAGCAACCGTATCGGTGGGAACTACCGTGTCGACGGGATTGCAGAACGATGCAGACTCGGTGTTTTCGGGCAGAACGGTATCTTTGGGAACCACGGTGTCAGAAACTTCAGCGTTGATGAAACCGCGTGAGCTGAAAGTGGTGGTACCTGCGAAAGCTGCGCTGCTTACTGTGAGAACTCCCATGGCCAAAACGGCATAAACTGAAAACTTTTTCATAATCGTTGTGGTTTTTGTGTGGTTTGTAATTTTTTGTTTTGTTGTTTCTGCCCTAATATAGCGCAAAGGGCGTGCCAAAAAATAATCGCGATTTTGAAAACGATTGATAATCAGCATAAAACAAAAATATTCCCCACTCATGCCAAACCTTTTGTGGTGTGGAATAAGTGGGGAATGTGTGGAATCGTTCTACAAATTGGGGAACAGAAATCCCCAATACACAGCTATTTGGCACAGCCGAATTCGTGGACATAAAGCCTGTGGTAGTGCCCAATTAGGGGTGTCCGGTTAGAGGTTATGCCCTTAAAACGCAGCGACCTGCTGCTCGGTGATTAAAGGCACATTTCGTAAATGCGTTCGATGTCGGCCTGCTGCAAGGGTTTGAAACCGGGCAATGTGCCTCCACCGCAAGCCTTGCGAGCCATTTGTGCCAAATGTTCGCGGCCAATGCCGACTTCAGTAAAGGTGCTCTTCAAGCCCAAGGTGCAGAACAGGAAGTGTGCCGTGAGGCGAATGGCCTCGCGTGCAATATCCATGGCGGGCAACGAAGCATCAATGCCAAATACGTTTGTGCCAAACTGTACATAGCGCTGCACATTCGTTTCGTCGAGGCAGTATTCCATCCAGCGCGGAGTGAGGATGGCGAGTCCCAAGCCGTGGGTAATGTCGTAAACGGCCGACAGCTCATGTTCCATCGGGTGACAACTCCAAGCCTGTTCGCGACCGCCATTGGCAAAACCATTGATGGCCCACGAACCGGTCCACATCAAGTTGGCACGCGCCTCGTAATTGTCAGGCTCGCGCATGGCTATGGGTGCATACTTGATGATGGTTTTGAGCATACCCTCCATAAAGCAGTCGAGCATATAAAGGTCGGGCGTATTGTCGAAGTACACCTCAAAAATGTGCGACATCATGTCGGCAGCACCGCAAGCCGTTTGGTAAGCACTGACGGAATAGGTAACCGTGGGGTCGAGGAACGACACTTTCGGCAACATGGGGCGTTCCATGCGTCCAATTTTATCCTGCGTTTCGGGATTACTGATTACACCGCCCGAATCCATTTCGGAACCGGTAGCTGAAAGCGTAAGAATGGTAACAATGGGCAGTGCCTTGTCGATAGGTGCCCATTTTTCGGACAGAAAGTCCCAGGCGTCGTGGTCGACACAGGCACCGGCAGCCATAAACTTGGTGGCATCGATGGTTGAACCGCCACCTACGGCCAGCAGCACGTCGATATGATGCTCCTTACACATTTGTGCGCCCCGACGCACCGATTCAATGCGCGGATTAGGTTCAATGCCCGAAAGTTCAAAAACTTCCATGCCGGCTTTCTGCAGTTCTGCCATCACAGCATCGTAAAGTCCCGATTTCTTAATGGAACCTCCACCGTAAGTAAGTAACACCCGTTTGCCAAACTGGCTCACTTCACCACCCAGGTGATGTAACTGGTTTTCGCCAAAGTACACTTTGACGGGAATGTCGTAAATAAAGTTGTTCATTGTTAGGATATGATTGAGGTTTGGGTAAGTAGATGTGATTATATGTTGAATTTAAAGCCGTTTCTCAATATCTTTCAAATTGGCCATGCCGAAGCACCTACTTATTCAATAACAAAGTTATATAAATAATTCGAGAAAAAAATTTCATCATGGTTGTAATTATTCAGAACAAGCATATAGAAGTCTTCTAAACTTTTCTGACGAAGATTTGATATGGAGATTTATCTCTTCTAAATTCAATCTTCAATCTTCACCTTTCTTTCTGGCCGTTTTTTGACCTTTCATCAGTCGTGTAGCTCGCTACGCTCCTTCTTCAAGACCCCAAAACGCCTCAAAAAATAAGGCAAATCTTGAATTTCATAAAAGTTCAGACGACTTCATATAAATAAGATGTTTTTTAATATCAATGAGGCTAGGCTGACAGAATGACAGACCGGCTTTCCAATTTTGTCATAAAACAGACAAGCTGGCATAACGAAGCGAGGCGTTTACGGCCCGAAAACGAAAACTGAAGCCTTAAATGCAACGGGAATGAAACTTTGGCACGCTTTTGGCATAATAAAGGGCGACACGGAAAATAAAGCCCTGCGTCCGGTGAACATACGGATATGAATGATAAGGCTGCTCCGTTTTGAATACATTGATTATAAAACAACAAAAAATAAAAGTACAAGCTATGAATATTAAACCGTTAGCAGACCGCGTGCTCATTAAGCCCGCTCCCGCAGAAGAAAAAACAGCTGGTGGCATCATCATTCCTGACACCGCTAAGGAAAAACCTCTTCAAGGTGAAGTTTTGGCTACCGGCAACGGAACCAAAGACGAAGAAATGGTACTGAAAGCCGGTGATACCGTGCTCTACGGAAAATATGCCGGTACTGAAGTGGAATTCGACGGCGTGAAATATTTGATCATGCGTCAAAGTGATGTGTTGGCTGTTTTGGCTTAATTGCATCGCCCGTTTCATTTCAACTCAAGCAGATTCCGCAACGGTGGGTGCATGCACTGAATGCTGAACCTACGGCGGCTGCTTATCCTTATTATACAATATAATATATATCCCCCTACAAAAATCTGACAACAATGGCTAAAGAAATAGTATATGATGTTGATGCTCGCGAACGCTTGCGCGAGGGTGCCGATGCTTTGGCAAATGCAGTGAAAGTAACGCTCGGCCCGAAGGGTCGTAACGTGGTTATCGACAAAAAGTTCGGTGCTCCCCGTATTACCAAGGACGGTGTGAGTGTGGCTAAGGAAATTGAATTGGAAGATACTTTCCAGAATGCCGGTGCACAACTCGTGAAGAGCGTAGCTTCAAAAACCGGTGACGACGCTGGTGACGGAACGACCACTGCTACCGTGCTGACGCAGGCTATCCTGACCGAAGGTATGAAGAACGTGGCTGCCGGTGCTAATCCGCTCGACGTGAAACGCGGTATCGACAAGGCTGTGGCCAAAGTTGTGGAAAGCATCAAGGAACAGAGCGAACAGGTGGGCGAAAGCTACGACAAGATTGAGCAAGTGGCCACTATCTCTGCCAACAACGATGCTGAAATCGGTAAACTCATTGCCGATGGTATGCGTGCTGTTTCGGTAAACGGCGTAATTACAATTGAAGATGCCAAGGGTCGCGACACGGTGCTGAAAACTGTGGAAGGTATGCAGTTCGACCGTGGTTACTTGTCGGCTTACTTCGTGACGGATGCTGAAAAAATGCAGTGCGTGATGGAGAACCCCTACATCTTGATTTACGACAAGAAGATTTCGAACATCAAGGATTTCCTGCCTATTCTCGAACCCGCTGTTCAGAGTGGCCGTCCTTTGCTCGTAATTGCTGAAGATGTCGACAGCGAGGCTCTCACCACTTTGGTGGTAAACCGTCTGCGTTCACAGTTGAAGATTTGTGCTGTGAAGGCTCCCGGATTCGGCGACCGTCGCAAGGCTATGCTCGAAGATATCGCAGTGCTCACGGGCGGTGTGGTAATCAGCGAAGAAAAGGGCTTGAAATTGGAACAGGCTACGCTTGATATGCTGGGTTCGGCTGAAAAGGTAACCGTTTCAAAGGAAAATACAACCATCGTTAACGGTAAGGGCGATAAGGACTGCATTCAGGACCGAATCGGCCAAATCAAGAACGAAATTGCTAACTCAACCAGCTCGTACGACAAGGAAAAATTGCAGGAGCGTTTGGCTAAGCTTTCAGGTGGTGTTTGCGTACTCGAAGTGGGTGCTGCCAGCGAAACTGAACAGAAGGAAAAGAAAGACCGCTGCGACGATGCGCTCTGCGCTACGCGTGCGGCTATCGAAGAAGGTATCGTAACCGGTGGTGGTGTGGCTTACATCCGTGCTCAGAAGACGCTCGAAGGTATGAAGGGCGACAACGCAGACGAAACCACGGGTATTGCTATCATTCGCCGTGCCATCGAAGAACCCTTGCGCCAAATTTGCCGCAACGCCGGTATTGAAGGTGCTGTGATTGTGAATAAGGTGCGCGAAGGTGAAGGTAACTTTGGTTACAATGCCAAGACCGAAGAGTTTGGCGACTTGCGTGCTGCCGGTGTGGTTGACCCCGCTAAGGTTACGCGTGTAGCCCTTGAAAATGCGGCTTCTGTGGCTGGTATGTTCCTGACTACGGAATGCGTTATCTGCGACAAAAAGGACGACAAACCCGAACTGCCCATGGGTAACCCCGGTATGGGCGGCATGATGTAATGCATTCGCGGTAACAGAATAACTCAACTAAGCATTTAGGGCTTAATTGATAAAATTATAAATGCTCAAAGCGGACGATTGAATTGCTGGAAAAGCCCTTCAATCGCCCGCTTTTTTTGTCAAGATTAAAAAAAATATGAAAGTACTGATTACGGGTAGTAGTGGATTCTTAGGTAGCCGGTTGGCCTACTATCTGCGCGATAAATACGACCTGCTGCTGCCCACGCATGCCGAACTGAACGTGAGCCATGAAGAAGCAGTCAGGGCCTATATGGAGGAGCACTGCCCCGATGTCGTGGTGCATTGTGCAGCATTGAGCAATACGTGGTATTGCGAACAACATCCCACGGAGTCGCACAAGGTGAATGTGCAAGGTACGGTGAGGATAGCGAAGGCCTGTAAACTGACGGGCGCCAAACTAGTATTCATGTCGAGCGACCAAGTGTACAACGGTACGTCGGTTTCAGGTGCACTCCGGGAAGACGAGGTGCTTCAGCCGGTGAATGTATATGGTCGGCATAAGCTTGAGGCTGAACAAAGAACGCTGTGGAACCTGCCCGAAGCGGTGGGCCTGCGGCTGACGTGGATGTACGACTTACCAGATAGCAGCCTGAAGCTGAACAGCAATTTGCTGGTTAACCTGAAAAAGGCATTTGATGAAAAGGCCACCCTTCAAGCTGCTACACATGAATTCCGAGGCGTGAGCTATGTGTGGGAAGTGGTACGTAACCTTGAAAAAGCATTTACGCTACCCGGTGGCATTTACAACTTTGGCTGCGGAAACACGATGAACAGCTATGAACTTTTTGTGGAAACAGCCCGACTGATGGGACTTCAAGAACCGTCGGCATGGATTACGCCGAACGAGGAACGCTTTTGCGAACAGCCCCGTAACCTGGTAATGGACGGTACTGCTGCGGTAAATCACGGCATTCACTTTCACAGCAGCATCGAAGGCATCGAAGAAGCCCTGCAACGTCCCTTCCGCACCCATTAACGAAGGGTGAATGACTCAAAGATGGCATGTATTTACAGCGTAATTTGTTCCAAATCATCCGGCACATACACCTTTCCCGAAAAGTATGCCTGCACTTCGGCGGTATAACGCATTTTGCGGTGTGGCAAGTCGGTATCTTCGGTATGGTAAACCACTACGTGCTTAGGACGGAGTGTTTCGGCCATTTCGCCCACATCCTTGGTTGTGCAGTGATGCTTTTCGTAAGGTTTGAAAATTTCACGGTCCTGATACAGGCAGAACGCCTCGCAAAGCAACCAGTCGGCCTCCTTGGCATACGTTTCGTTCATAGCTTTGTAAGGTTCATCTCCCAGACACACCAAGCGCTGTCCGTCGGGTAATATGGCCTGTAAGCCGAATTGCTTTTCTTTGGTAGAATGAATATCGAAACAAGTAATTTCCATATCCTCCACCTGCCAACTTTCGCCATCTTTCACCTCATGAAAGACGATGGAAGCGCCAAACTGGCTGACAATTTTTACAGGCAGCGTCATGCGGCAGATGTCTGTCAGCACCTGCAATGCTTTATCGTGGCTATACACATGAAGTTGCCCCGTGTATTTACCTTGGGCGGCAGCTTGTGCCACCATGCGTACTATCCAAATACATCCGAGCAAGTGGTCGGTGTGTGCATGCGTTATGAATAGGTGATGAATCTCGGTGAAAGGAATCTGTGCCTTTTCTAACTGAGAAAGTACTCCGTTTCCGCCGCCGGCATCAACGAGCAAATGCGATTTGGGAGATGAAAGTACAAAACAGGTATTGTAACATTTAGTCACGGCGGCACTGCCGGTGCCAAGCATCGTTATTCTTGATTTCATAATTATTTTTCTGGCTTTAGAAACTGTTTAAGAATTGATTCAGTTTCTAAGGTGTAGTTTCTTAAAAATCAGTTTGTTGAAAATATTTCCTCATTCCATCCATCGGAAAAGCGCCTCAGCCTCAGCCACTCCAGCAGCCGCGGCAGCGCCAATTTCAAAGTGCAGTTTGGCAATGCCCAAGTCCATTTGCGTGTAGCCCACCAGCGAGAAGCGGCGAATGGCCTTGACCCCATGCCGGGGATCTTCGGGGCAGGATTGATATTCAAAGTAGAATTTTTGCTGATTGATGGCCGTTGGAGCCAGCAAGGCAGCCTCCACCCCTTTGGCAAACCATTCCGGCGTTTGTGCCCCGATGTTGCTCACCTCTTCCGGTCGTTTTATTTTATGGGTAACGCCCTGTGTCTTGCCGTAGCCCAACGCAATCATACATACCAGTTTTTCGCCGGAACTGACATGGTAGGCACCTTTCACTTTGCGGTACGACAGACCTGCCCAGCAAGTGTTCAGTCCTAACTGTTGGGCAAAGAGCACAAGTTGTTCGCCATAATAACCAATGCGTTCGTCGAGTGTGGGATGCGGTTTGCCCACCATCACCAGATAGTTTTCGACGCCCGAAAAAGAGCCGTAGGCCATTACGCCCGAAAAGGCACGGGTTTCGTTCGTCACAAGTTGTATGTGCAGGTTGCCCAAACGGTTGCATTCGTCAATCTTTGTTTGCAGTTGGGCAATCAGTTGGGGCGTCAGCGGTTGGTGCAAATAGCGCCGCACGCTGTGACGGGTGTATAGGGCTTCGAGTAAAGGTATCATGTTGTGAAAAGGGTGAATAGCTATATTTATTGAATAGTGGAGTTCAAAGATAGTGAAAGGCGAGCTCAAAAGCAAGCCAAATGCTTGCTTTTGAGCGCAAGTATTGCCGAGCCGCCTCCTAACTTATATAAAGATAGTGAAAGGCGAGCGCAAAAGCAAGCCAAATGCTTGCTTTTGAGCGCAAGTATTGCCGAGCCGCCTCCTAACTTATATAAAGATAGTGAAAGGCGAGCGCAAAAGCAAGCCAAATGCTTGCTTTTGAGCGCAAGTATTGCCGAGCCGCCTCCTAACTTATATAAAGATAGTGAAAGGCGAGCTCAAAAGCAAGCCAAATGCTTGCTTTTGAGCGCAAGTATTGCCGAGCCGCCTCCTAACTTATATAAAGATAGTGAAAGGCGAGCGCAAAAGCAAGCCAAATGCTTGCTTTTGAGCGCAAGTATTGCCGAGCCGCCTCCTAACTTATATAAAGATAGTGAAAGGCGAGCGCAAAACCAAGCCAAATGCTTGCTTTTGAGCGCAAGTATTGCCGAGCCGCCTCCTATCTTCTATAAAGATAGTGAAAGGCACATGGGTAAATGCCGTGGCGAGTTTATGCATTTTTCTTAATTTTGCAAGCTGTTCAGCCAAACAAAGCCTACACCAAGTAACGAATTACCCGCATGAAAGCCAACTTACCCTTTTTAGAAAAAAAGTTTGAAGAGTTCAATCAGCAAATGTTTGCCGGAAAACTCCCCAAACCTCAATTTGAACTGCGCCACGTTAAAACCTATTTGGGCCTTTGCGTGTATGACCGCCGCAGAACTTTGAGCGGCAAAATCCAGGCCAGCAACTTCAGACTGCGCTTCAACGTACGTTACGACCTGACGGAACAGGAACTGGAAGATACCCTGATTCACGAGATGATACATTATTATATAGGGCTCAACCAGCTGAAGGATACCTCGGCACACGGCAAAGTGTTCCGACACTTCATGCAGCAAATTAACAAGCAGTTCAACCGCAACCTAACCATATCGCACAAAGTGAATGGGGGAGAAACGAACCAAACTATAAGAGTGAGGTGGCACGTCATCGCTGTTGTAAGTTTAAAAAACGGAGATACGGGCATCAAAGTGTTGCCCAGAGTTATCCCGACCATTCTGAAATATTACCGCGCCCTGCATCAAGCAGCTAATGTATCGTCCGTGTCGTTGTACTTGAGCAGCAATTCTTTCTTTTACAAATACCCCAACTCCGGAAAACTGGGTTATCACCTGGTTGATGCACACGTGGTGCAAACGCATTTACAGGACGCACGAACGATTGAATGCAACGGGCGTGAAATTGCCATTAAATTGAAGTCGTCTGAACTTTTATGAAATTCAAGATTTGCCTTAATTCTTGAGGCGTTTTTGGGCCTTGCAGAAGGAGTGTAGCGAGCTACACGACTGATGTAAGGTCAAAAAACGGCCAAAAAGAAAGATGAAGATAGAATTTAGAAGAGAAAAATCTCCCAATCAAATCTTCGTCAGAAAAGTTTAGACGACTTCATAATTTGCGTCCCCAAATTCCAATCCCCACAGATTATTCTTTTGTTTTCGGTTGATTATTCCAAGGTTTTTCTGTAATTTTGGCGTGCGATATAAAGGGGTGCCGTCATAGCCTTGTAAGCATGGCGGCTGAGATTATACCCTTACGACCTGATGCAGATTATGCTGCCGTAGGCATTTGTACGCCCTAAATCCTGCCCTTTTACGTTGTGTTCAACCATTTGGCGCGGCAGGCGCACAAAATGTTTTCAGTTTTCGCTGTTTTTCTACGCATTCTGCTGTTTCATGTCGCTGCATTTATAAAAAAGATAAACAATGAAACTTACCCTAAACCAACAAAGCATAGAAACCGAGGCTAAGAACCTCGAAGAACTCGTTGCCGAACTGAACCTTCCGAATCAGGGAGTAGCTGTAGCGGTTGACAACCGCTTGGTGAAACGCAACGAATGGGCCGGCTACGCCTTGACCGACGATGCGAAAATCACCATTATCAAGGCTGCCTGCGGAGGGTAAACAGCTGTTCGTTTTTTTCCTTTGTTCTTTTTTGAAATAAAAAAATATGTAAGCCCCGATGTCCCCGGGTGTGTTTCACATTATGGGCAACACCGGATGCTTACGCATTACCCTATTAAATATGTCAACACTTAAAATAGCAGACCGCGAGTTTTCATCGCGTCTTTTCCTGGGCACAGGTAAATTCCGCAGCAATGCCGAAATGAAAGAAGCCATCATGGCTTCGGGTTCTGAAATGGTGACAGTGGCCATGAAACGTATCGAACTGAACGATACGCACGACGATATGCTGAACCACATTCAAGCCGACCACATTCAGCTACTGCCCAACACTTCGGGCGTTCGCACGGCCGAAGAGGCTGTGTTTGCCGCACAAATGGCCCGCGAGGCTTTCGGCACCAACTGGCTGAAACTGGAAATTCATCCCGACCCGCGCTACCTTTTGCCCGATAGCACCGAAACGCTCAAGGCTACCGAGGAATTGGTAAAAATGGGCTTTGTCGTTCTTCCTTATTGCCAGGCTGACCCCACGCTGTGCAAACACCTGGAAGAGGCCGGCGCTGCGGCTGTGATGCCCCTGGGTGCGCCCATCGGCACCAACCGCGGACTGCAAACGCGCGACTTTTTGCGCATCATCATTGAGCAGAGCACGGTGCCCGTAGTCATCGATGCCGGTATCGGTGCGCCGAGCCATGCTGCCGAGGCTATGGAAATGGGTGCTTCGGCTTGCCTGGTAAACACGGCTATTGCTGTGGCCGGACAACCTGCCGAAATGGCCAAGGCTTTCAAAATGGCAGTTGAGGCCGGACGCATGGCCTACGAAGCCGGACTGGCTGCACAGATTCATTCGTTCGAGGCCAAAGCCAGCTCACCGCTGACGGCTTTCCTCAACGATTAGTGTTGCGGTCCAGGCAGGTATGGCACAGTGCATTGCCTGCTTACGCATATTCTTCGATTCAAAAAAATAATGGTTGAATGTTTTCAGACGAACTTTTAAAATATTCATGGGATGAGACCACTGAAGCCATTGCGCGCAAAACCGATGCCGACGTGCGTCGCGCCTTGCAAAAGACGCACTGCGACGTAGACGATTTCATGGCTCTCATTTCGCCTGCTGCCGCTCCTTATCTGGAGGAAATGGCACAGCTTTCGCGCCGCTACACCGAAGAGCGTTTCGGACGTACGATGTCGATGTTTATTCCGCTTTACCTCACCAACTCCTGCACGAACTCGTGTGTGTACTGCGGCTTTCACATAGCCAACAAAATGGCACGCACCATCCTGACTCCCGAGGAAATGGTAAAGGAATACGAGGCCATCAAGCAGTTAGGCCCCTTCGAGAACCTGCTGCTCGTTACGGGCGAAAACCCTGCCAAGGCCGGAGTGCCTTACTTGGCCAAGGCGTTGGATTTAGCCAAACCTTACTTCTCGAACCTTAAAATCGAGGTGATGCCGCTCAGTGCCGAGGAGTATGCTGAACTTACGCGCCACGGCATGAATGGCGTGATTTGTTTTCAGGAAACCTATCATCGCGAAAACTACAAACTGTATCATCCGCGTGGCATGAAGTCGAACTTCGAATGGCGTGTCAACGGTTTCGACCGCATGGGGCAGGCCGGCGTTCACAGCATCGGTATGGGTGTGCTCATCGGTTTGGAAAAGGAATGGCGTACGGACCTCACCATGATGGCTCGCCACCTGCGTTACCTGCAAAAGCATTACTGGCGCACAAAATACAGCGTGAACTTTCCGCGTATGTGTCCGGCCGAAAATGGCGGCTTCCAGCCTAACTGCATCATGACCGACCGCGAATTGGCGCAGCTCACCTTTGCCATGCGTATTTTCGACCACGATGTCGACATTTCATACAGCACGCGCGAAGACGCCGACTTCCGCAACCACATGGCCACGCTGGGTGTCACAACCATGTCGGCCGGTAGCAAAACGGAACCGGGTGGATATGCCACACATGTCGAGGCGCTGGAACAGTTTGAAGTAACCGATCCGCGCTCCGTGGCCGAAGTGACGCAGGCTTTGCAGCTTGCCGGAGTCGAGCCGGTGTGGAAGGACTGGGACGGTTCGTTCGACCATATTAAATGTATGAAATCATCAAACTAAACTGTGTGCTGCGGACTGACCGCGGCGTTCGGTGACGCCTTGCGCACCGAAGAAACAGCTCTTTTTTCACGCAGAAAGGACATGATTACCTTGGGCTTGCCTTCATCGACAAACTGTGGTAACCATGCCCTTTTTTGCTTACTTCATGGGGGCATTTTTTTGGATTGAATCATTACAAATGGAACATAACAATCAACTTTCAACTTCCTTTGCGCGTTACGAACGCCAAATGCTTTTGCCCGAGATTGGCGCAGATGGCCAGCAGTTGCTGCACAATGCCCGTGTGCTCATTGTGGGTGCCGGCGGTTTGGGCTGCCCGATTGCCATGTGTCTGGCTGGGGCAGGAGTCGGTACTTTGGGACTGGTTGACAACGACACGGTGTCGGTGAATAACCTGCACCGGCAAGTGCTTTACACCGAAAAGCAAGTGGGATTGCCCAAGGCTACGGAGGCGGCACGCAGATTGGGCGAAATGAACAGCGAGGTATGTATCGAGGCACATGCCGTCCGACTCTCGGCTGATAACGCGGCTACGCTCATTGCCCAATACGATATGGTGGTTGACGGATGCGACAACTACCAAACGCGCTACTTGATTGACCGTGTGTGTCGGGCGCAGGGCAAGCCTTACGTTTATGGAGCGGTTGAGGGTTGGTGCGGCCAGGTGTCGGTATTTCATGTCGGACCGCAGGCTTGCTCGTATGCTGAACTTTTTCCTGAGGCGCCGCAACCCAGCGACAATCCGCTGAAAGGCAAGGAAATTACGGCTACGGTTACGGGGTGCATCGGTAGCATCATGGCGCAACAGGTTATTCAGCTAATCTGTCGCTGTGGCCATCCGCTCGTTAACCGTTTGTGGAGCATAGACCTTCGCACGCTCGAATGCTTGACCATGAACTTGCGCTAAAGGAGAGGTCAAGTTAGGCTGCACCTCAGCACTGCAAACGAAAAAACGGGCTTTTTCAAGCGATGCATTCGGTTTGCACTAACTTTGGCTTTGCCCAAGTTAGGCGGCACCTCAGCACTGCAAATGAAAAAACGGGCTTTTTCAAGCGATGCATTCGGTTTGCACTAACTTTGGCTTTGCCCAAGTTAGGCTGCACCTCAGCACTGCAAACGAAAAAACAAGCTTTTTCTTTTGCAGTGCATTCGGTTTGCACTAACTTTGCACCTTGATTAAACAAAATGGCGATGAACCCTCTCGACCTCATTCAAAAATATTACGCAGACAATGAACCGCTCTACCGTCTGCTGGTGCACCACAGCAAGCAGGTAACAGAACGTGCTTTGGCTATCATTGATGCACGACCTGCATTGGCTATCAACCGTGACTTCGTGGCACAGGCTGCCATGCTGCACGATATAGGTGTATTCCTGACAGATGCTCCGGGCATTCACTGCCACGGCACAGAACCCTATCTGATGCACGGCTATCTGGGCGCGGAACTGATGCGGAAAGAGGGATTCCCGGAAATTGCCCGCGTGTGTGAACGACATACGGGTACCGGTCTGACACCCGAAGTAATTAGCGAACGGAATTTACCCCTGCCCATGGGAGATTACCGCCCGCAAACACTCGAAGAACAGCTCATTTGCTACGCCGACAAGTTTTACTCAAAAAGTCACCCCAAACGGGTGCGCACCATTCCCGACACTGCTGCCAGTTTAGAAAAATTTGGGGCAGATAGCGTCAACATTTTCCTTAATTGGGCTAAATTGTTTGAATTATAGGTGTATGCCGGTCTCCAAATAAGGAGGGCTGTTGCACCCAACGGTTATATATGCGATTAGTTTCACTCACATTATTTGCGTTCCTGACCACCGCTTCGGTAGTGGCCGGGCATTCGGCGTTTGTACCAACCGGAACCGCTTATGTGGCACTTTCGGACACAACTCCGTATGATTCTGCCTTGAACCGACATTCTGCAGATTCGGTGCGGCAGAACCAAGTGACGCAAATCACACGGGCCAAGGCCGATTCGGCAGTGACGCAAACTCCTGCCGTTCCGCGCATGCCACGAATGGCCAACGATACGTTGAAAGCAGAGCGAACGCTTGCATTGCCCGATTCTGCGGTGGCCAAAGCTGCTAACGATTCGACAGCGGCCGATTCCGTTAAACCGAAAAAACCGGGTATCGATTCGCCTGTTGAGTATGTGGCTAAGGACTCCATGGTGTACGATGCCGACTCCAAACTCGCTTACCTTTACGGTGAATCGAAGGTTACTTACATGAACATGAACCTCGATGCCGAAAAAATCACCATGAACATGGATTCGAGCATGGTGTATGCCGAAGGTAAACGTGACTCTACCGTTAAGGGGGGTATCAAAGGTAAACCGGTGTACAAGCAGGGCAGTGAGCGGTACGACAGCGAACGTATGTCGTTCAACTTCAAAACCAAAAAGGGCTTTATCAGCAATGTGGCCACCACGCAGGGAAATGGTTATTTGCAAAGCGAAAAGTCGAAACGTACGGACGATGGTACCCTCTTCCTGGAACATGCCAAATACACCACTTGCGATGCGGAACATCCTCACTTCTATCTGAAACTTTCCAGAGCCAAAGTGCGACCGGGCAAGGATGCCATTTTCGGTCCGGCTTACCTCGTGGTGGAAGATGTGCCGCTGCCCCTGGCTGTACCTTACGGATTTTTCCCCTTTAATAAAAAGTATTCATCGGGCTTCATCATGCCTTCGTATGGCGATGAAACCAGCCGTGGTTTCTACCTGCGCGACGGTGGTTACTACTTGGCCCTGAGCGACTACATGGACCTGAAGCTGCTGGGCGAAATTTACACCAAGGGCTCGTGGGGCGTGAGCGCAGAAACAAACTACAACAAGCGTTACCGCTACCGAGGCAACCTCTATTTCAGTTTCCTGCGCACGGTCGAGGGCGAAAAGAACATGCCCGACTACGCTGTGACCAAGAGCTTGAAACTGCAGTGGACACACACCAAGGACTCAAAGGCCAACCCCAACACCAGCTTCTCGGCGCGTGTGAACTTTGCTTCGGAAAACTACGAGCGCTCAAACTTGGAAAGTATGTACAATCCGCTTTCCTACACGCAAAGCACCCGAGCCAGTTCCGTGAGTTTCAGCCACACGTTTCCGAATATCGGCCTTACGATTTCGGCTTCGGGCAACTTGACGCAGAACATGAAGGACTCGAGCATTGCCGTGACATTGCCCGACCTCAGCATTTCGCTCTCCAGGTTCTATCCCTTCAGACGCAAACACCAGTCGGGCAAGGAGCGGTGGTACGAAAAAATTTCAATGTCGTACACCGGACAGATGTCTAACTCCATTACGACGAAGGAAAGTCAGCTATTCAAGTCGAACCTCATTAAGGATTGGCGCAATGGTATGCAACACAACATACCCATCGACGCTACCTTCCAACTTTTTAAGTACATCAACATTTCGCCTTCGTTCACCTTCCGCGACATCATGTACGCCACCCGCGTCAATCGTTCGTGGAGCGAGGAACTGCAACAGGAAGTGTGCGACACCACCTACGGCTTTTACAACCTGTACGACTGGCGCGTGGCCATTTCGGCGAATACCACCCTCTACGGTTTTTACAAACCCACCCCCAAACTGTTCAAGGGTAAGATTCTGGCCATTCGCCACGTGTTCAAGCCCTCAATAAGTTTCAGCTATTCGCCCGACTTCACCTCGTCGCGTTATGGTTACACCAAACACTACGACAAGGTAGACCGGCAGGGCAATGTGAGCCGCGTGACGTATTCGCCCTATTCGGGCAGCCTTTACGGCTATCCGTCGGGAACGATGTCCGGACTCATTACAATGTCGGTGTCGAACAACCTGGAAATGAAAGTGAAGAGCGACCGCGACTCGACCGGCGAACGCAAAATTTCGCTCATCGACGAACTTTCGGGTACGCTGTCGTATAACATGGCTGCCAAAACGCGCCCGTGGAGCGACTTGCTGATGCGCGTCCGCTTACGACTGACCAAAAACTACACCTTTTCGCTCGCAGCGAACTTTGCCACTTATGCCTATAAGTTCGACGAAAAAGGCAATGTAGTTCCCAGTGACCGTACGGAATGGAGCTACGGACGCTTCGGACGTTTCCAGGGTATGTCGCAAAACATCTCCTACACGTTCAACAACCAAACGTGGAGCAAATGGATGGACAAACTGCACGGACGCAAAAAGTCGGACTACGAAACAGCTTCCACCTCATCAGACGAAACCACCGACGATGTGGAGGACGCCAATATCGACCCCGAATTGCGCGAAGCCAAGAAAGGCGGTAAGAAGAAAAAAGAAAAAGCCAAAATCGATTCCGACGGCTACATGTCTTTTTCACTTCCCTGGTCGCTCACCCTCTCGTATGGTGTAACCATGCAGGAAGACCGCAGCCGTAAAATCAATGTGCGCCGCATGCGTTACCCCTTCTCGTTTACCCAAACGCTCAACGCATCGGGTTATCTGCGCATTGCCGATGGATGGAACATCACCTTCACTTCAGGCTACGACTTCGAAATGAAGAAACTTTCGATGACCACCATGTCGCTCTCGCGCGACCTTCACTGCTTCGAAATGTCATGTTCGGTTGTATTGAAGCCCTACTCTTCGTTTAACTTCACTTTCCGTGCCCGCGCTTCAGAATTGGCCGATGCACTGAAATGGGATAAACGCAGTTCGTACTCAACGAACGTTGAATGGTACTAATACCACATTTACCCCAAGGTAACAAATATTTTAAATCTGAAGTCGTCTGAACTTTTATGAATTTCAAGATTTGCCTCAAAAAGAAAGGTGAAAATTGAATTTAGAAGAGAAAAATCTCCAAATCAAATCTTCGTCAGAAAAGTTTAGACGACTTCAATCCCTTGCCTGAGTAAGCAATTACCCGGGCAAGGGATTTTTTTTGTGCTTACCCTATAATCCGGAACTCCGGCCGTTTGCCCTAATCGCCGTTGACGCTTATGCCGCACCTTGTAGATTTAATAAATTTTAAAATGAATCTAAACACTAACCATCGGCTTTTAGTGCCATGCTGGGCGAAACAAATATTCCCGAAACCGACCTTCTTTCGTTTCTGAAAGTGCTGATTATCAATAATTCCAATATTGTTAAAACTAGCTCGGAACTAATTTCAACTAGCTCGGAACTAATTTCGACAAACTCGGAACTAATTTCAACAAGTTCGGAACTAATGCTGACAAACTCGGAATAAATTTTTACAAGGTGCCGTTTCGTGTCCACACAGGCTGAAAACGTTGGCATTAAAAAGATGGTTTTTTAATTTATAAGTAGGTGTTCAAAATTATTTTTACATTTGAATTGCGTTATTGTGCCGTAGTTGTTTGTTCTGTGCGAAGGAGCATAGCGGGCTATGTGACTGAGCGCAGGGCAAACAAATGCGGTGCAAGAACGTAATGCAATGTCAGTGCAAACCGAATGCAGAGCGAGGCAAGCTTGCTTGCATGAGCTATGCTGAGGTGAAGCCTGACTTCGCGAAGCAAAGTAAAAATACTTCGATAGAATTATATAAAATAATTTTGAACACCTACTTGTTTACTTTTTTGCGGTGCGGGCAATTAACACTTCACCGCCTGCTTTACCCATGCACGCAGCATCAACTTCTAAGCATCAGGAACGCAAGTGTGTATGTTCCATAAAGGGCTTACCTGGATAAATCAGAGGAAAAAAATGCCAGCAGTAGGATATAATTGATGGGAAAAAACAAAGGGAATAAGAGAAAAACGAAATAAAAACAGCCAATGTGCTGGATAGGGTAGAGAGTAAAAAGTCTTGTCTTCTAATGTAAGACAAGATTTCAGCTACAAAGGTAAGGCTTTTCTTGTGTATATGGTAGGAATCTGCGAAAATAATTCAAATATTTTGCGTTCTTGTATAGAAATGTTTCACAAACCTTCGATTTTTAAATTCTGAACTACTTGATAATCAGAGAATTCATACTTATATCATATCTTACATTAGGAGATAAGACGTGAACTGATAGAGACAAAGGCCAAAAAGCAGTAAAGGATGTACGGTTGTAGCATAAGTCTTGGCGTGTAAAACATTCTCTCCTCTTTATTGGGCTTTTCGGTACTTCAAGAGTATGAATTTATGATAATTGTCAATGTACCACTGGCACCGTCAGCTCATAAACTGACCGCCAACAATGACATAAAGTAGATAAAGAAAATGACGCAGGTTTGCTCGCTTCCTTCTTCTACAGCCGACGTAAACGACACCTATAATAATAAGCGTTTACCAAAGGGCATACATATAGTCGGAGCTGATAGAGAATCGGTTTCGAAAGTAGGAGGAATACCCAAAAGTGAAGGCCATTCTGAAAGCCAAAATTCTGAAAATCAAGCACTTCGTGCAGCGTCCGATGCCGCAGTTCAGCCTGCAACAGACGCTGACCGTCCCCGGCAAGGAACACCCTGGGGCTATATATTCATTCAGCACATGTCTGCCGGAAAGTTTGAGGAAAAACTCAACACACTCAAAGTCGAAGGCGGCTTCAAACCCAAGTGCTTCATTCATCGAACCATACAATACAAGCAAAAGTCGAACGGCAAGGGCGTAACGAAAGAAGAAAAACCCACCGTAAGCGGACTTGTATTTTTACAGGGCGAGACCAATCAGTTGAAGTCTTTCCTGATGCACAACTTTCCCCAATATTATTTAGTGAACGACTGCAGCACGGGCAAACCCGCCTCGATTGCCGACAGCCAAATGCGCCCTTTCATGAAAATCATGGAAGAGGAGCCCGAACGTGTCACCTTCCTTCGCGACCCCTTTGAGAAATTTGCCAAAGACCACGTCAAACTGCGCGTACTCACCGGTGTGTTGAAAGGACAGGAAGGCTACGTCGTGCGCATCCTGCGCGACCGTCAGCTCGTAATGGATTTGGGCGGTTATGCCGTAGCCATCAGCAATGTGCACCTTGAAGACTTTGAAATAGCGGAATAACAGCATCTATGATTGAAAAATGGAACACGATTTCTTCAAATATGCCAATCAGATAATCGCCCGGGATAACGAAGCAGGTCGTTGCGATGCCGCCCACAACCGCGAGATGTCCCTCCGCTGTTTAGCCGCATTCCTCGGTAAGGAGCAACTCCCCTTCAGCGAATTGACCCCCGAGTTGATGGTACAGTTCGAAGCATGGCTGCTGACAAACGGCCGCAAGGCATCCACCTCCCGCCTTTATCTGAATCAGATCAATGCCATCTACAATTATGCGGTCAAGGAAAACCTCGTACCGAAAATCAAATTATTGAAGGGAGTAAAAACCACGATACCTGCCAAGCAAGACCGCGAGTTACTGACCGACACCGAGTTGCGACGCATGCGCTATGCCGACCTGTCCGACTCCCGTCCCATGTCCTTTGCCCGCGACATGTTCTTTTTCAGCATCTACGGCCGCGGCATCAGTTTCACCGACCTGGCCAACATCAAGAAAACCGACATCCAAGGTTTCCTACTCACCTACACCTCGCAAGCCATCAGTCAGCCCCGCATCACCGTGCAATGGGACTCCGCCATGCAGGAAATAGCCGACCGCTACCCCTCCGACACCGAATACCTATTCCCCTTCATCACCTCCGACAACAAAGTCAAAGCCAGTCGCGACGTAAGGCGAGTTCGCGAAAACGTAGTCAACGCCTTCAAGCAAATCGCCGTCCGCTGCAACTTGTCGGTAGTGCCCTCCATGTATATGGTCAAGGACATCTATCAGCGACTGATTGACGGGGTGAGCGTGAGCACGATAATTTGAAGTAGAGAGAAAATAAAAAAACAATAAAATATATGCGCGATTTCAAAGACATTAAAGTAGCCGTAGCCGGTACCGGCTACGTCGGACTGAGCATTGCCACGCTGCTTGCTCAGCATCATCAGGTAACAGCCGTAGATGTAGTAGCCGAAAAGGTGGAAAAGCTCAATAATAAGATTTCCCCGATTCAGGACGATTACATCGAAAAATATCTGGCCGAAAAACCTCTGAACCTCGTTGCCACCCTCGATGGCAGAGCAGCCTACGCCGAAGCCGACTTTGTAGTCATTGCCGCTCCCACTAACTACGACCCGGTGAAGAACTACTTCGACACCAGCCATGTGGAAGAAGTAATCGACCTTGTACTCGAAGTCAATCCCGATGCCGTGATGGTTATCAAGAGCACCATCCCCGTAGGCTACACCCGCAACCTCTACTTGAAGTACGCGCAGAAAGGTGTCAAAAAATTCAACCTCCTTTTCTCCCCCGAATTCCTTCGCGAGAGCAAAGCCCTCTACGACAACCTTTACCCCAGCCGTATCATTGTAGGTTATCCCAAAATCATCAACCTGCCTGAATTCGAAGCCGAAAATGCTGCCATCGAATCCGTCACCGATGTAGCAATGCTGCAAGCAGCTGCCCAAACCTTTGCCGCCCTCCTGCAGGAAGGAGCCATCAAGGAAAACGTCGACACCCTCTTTATGGGTATGAAGGAAGCCGAAGCCGTAAAACTCTTCGCCAACACCTACCTTGCCCTCCGCGTCAGCTACTTCAACGAACTCGACACCTACGCCGAAGTCAAGGGTCTTGACAGCCGTGCCATCATTGAAGGCGTCGGCCTCGACCCCCGTATCGGCACCCACTACAACAACCCCTCCTTCGGCTACGGCGGCTACTGCCTCCCCAAAGACACCAAACAGCTTCTGGCCAACTACCAGGACGTTCCGCAAAACATGATGTCGGCCATCGTGGAATCGAACCGCACACGCAAGGACTACATTGCCGATGCAGTATTGCGTAAAGCTGGCTGGTACGACTATTCCAGCAACAACCAATACGGTGCAGAATCCACCAACTGTGTAATCGGTGTCTACCGCCTGACCATGAAGTCGAACTCCGACAACTTCCGCCAGTCGGCCATTCAGGGCATCATGAAGCGCATCAAAGCCAAAGGTGCAGAAGTAATCATCTACGAACCCACCTTAGAAAGTGGCTCCACCTTCTTTGGCAGCAAAGTAGTCAACGACCTTTCTGCCTTCAAATCACAAAGCCAAGCCATCATTGCCAACCGCTACGATGCTTGTTTGGATGATGTGCAGGATAAAGTATATACTCGCGATATTTTTAGAAGAGATTAAAAAGCAAATAATAATTTAAATATGAGCATTTTTGCAGGAAAAACCCTTATGATTACCGGTGGTACAGGTTCCTTCGGTAACGCCGTATTGAACCGCTTTCTCCGTACCGACATCGGTGAAATCCGCATTTTTTCACGCGATGAAAAGAAACAGGACGACATGCGCCATGAGTATCAGGTGAAATTCCCTGATGTGGCACACAAAATCAAGTTCTTTATCGGAGATGTGCGCAGTCTTCAGTCATGCAAAAACGCCATGCCAGGCGTGGACTATATCTTCCATGCCGCAGCTCTGAAGCAGGTGCCTTCGTGCGAGTTCTTCCCCATGGAAGCCGTGAAAACCAACGTGATCGGTACGGATAACGTGCTGACCGCCGCCATCGAAGCCGGTGTGGAATCCGTTATCTGTCTGTCAACCGACAAAGCCGCTTACCCCATCAATGCCATGGGTATCACCAAGGCTATTGAAGAAAAAATCGCGGTGGCCAAGAGCCGTTACTCCGGCAAAACGAAAATCTGCTGCACCCGTTACGGCAACGTGATGTGTTCACGCGGTTCGGTAATTCCCTTGTGGATTGACCAGATTCGCAACGGCAACCCCGTAACCCTGACCGAACCCACCATGACTCGTTTCATCATGTCGCTCGAAGAAGCCGTAGACCTCGTACTCTTCGCCTTCGAACACGGACAGAACGGTGACATCCTCGTACAGAAAGCCCCTGCCTGTACCATGCAGACCCAGGCCGAAGCTGTGTGCGAACTGTTCGGCGGTAAGAAAGAAGACATCAAGATTATCGGTATCCGTCACGGCGAAAAGATGTATGAAACCCTGCTGACGAACGAAGAATGCGCCAAGGCCGAAGATATGGGCAACTTCTATCGCGTACCTGCCGACAACCGCGGTTTGAACTACGACAAGTACTTCAAGGAAGGCGAAACCGAACGCAACACCTTGACCGAATTCAACTCCAACAACACTCGCATTCTGACTGTGGAAGAAACCAAAGCCAAGATTGGTGCGCTGGAATACATCCAGAAAGAGTTGAGCGGCGAAGGAAACTTTGTGCAGTAACCCCCTTTCTGAAGTCGTCTGAATTTAGAAGAGATAAATCTCCAAATCAAATCTTCGTCAGAAAAGTTTAGACGGCTTCTCTATCCTCTTTGAAAGTGGTTGTTCTTTCAAAGAGGATATATGACCCTAAGTTACACTTATAAAAGATAGCCGCCCCCTTCGGTTTCCTTTCATGCAGAGGATAAAAAGGGCGTATATGAAGATATTAGTAACCGGAGCCAAAGGATTTGTGGGTAAAAATCTTTGCGCCCAACTCCATAATATAAAGGACGGCAAAGCACGTTGCTACGGCGACCTGCAAGTGGAAGACGTGTTTGCATACGACCTCGACTCCACGCCCGAGCAGTTAGAAGCCTGGTGCAAGGAAGCCGACTTCGTGTTCAATCTGGCTGGCGTGAACCGCCCGAAGGACAATGACGAGTTCATGAAAGGCAACTTCGGCTTTGCCTCCACATTGCTCGACACGCTGAAACGCCACGGGAATACCTGCCCCGTCATGCTCTCATCGAGTGCTCAAGCCTCACTGACCGGCCGTTTCGGAAACAGCGAATACGGTCGAAGCAAAAAAGCCGGTGAGGCCCTCTTTCTGGATTATGGCCGCGAAACAGGTGCCAAGGTGTTGGTTTACCGTTTCCCCAACCTCTACGGCAAATGGTGCCGCCCCAACTACAATAGTGCCGTGGCCACCTTCTGCAACAACATTGCCAACGATTTGCCCATTCAGGTAAACGACCCCTCGGTAGAACTCGAACTGCTCTACATCGACGACCTTGTAGACGAAATGATAGCCGCCCTGAAAGGTGAAGAGCACCACTGCGAGTTTGAAGGCCTCGAAGTACTTCCCATGGCAACCGGCAAATACTGCTATTGCCCCGTGACCCACAAGGCCACCCTCGGCGAAATCGTAGACCTGCTGCATCAGTTTGCCGCCATGCCCCAAACCCTGCAGATTCCCGAAATTCCTGCCGATTCGTTCGCCAAGCGTCTATTCAGTACCTACCTGAGCTACCTGCCTAAGGAAAAAGCCATCTTCGATTTGAAGATGAACGTAGACCCGCGCGGTTCATTTACCGAACTCGTCCACACCCTCAACTGCGGACAGGTAAGCATCAATATCTCCAAGCCCGGCATTACCAAAGGCGAACACTGGCACAACACGAAGTGGGAACAGTTCATCGTCGTAGCCGGTCATGGACTAATCCAGCTCCGTAAGGAAGGCACGGACGAAATACTGAACTATGAGGTAAGTGGCAACAAGATACAGAGCGTCATCATGCTTCCTGGTTATACTCACAATATCATCAACCTTTCGGATACCGAGGATCTGGTAACGGTGATGTACTGCAACGAGGTGTTCGACCCGAATAAACCGGATACCTATTTTGATAAGGTAGATAAGAATTGAACACGGATGTAATTAAGGGTAAACGAACACGGATATAACAGATAACACGGATAGTTTTTTAGAACTTGGATTTGAAAGTGAGCGAACACGGATATAATGGATAACGCGGATGGTTCATTAGAACTTGGATTTGGAAGTGAGCGAACACGGATGTATTGGATAACACGGATGTTCTTTTAGGATATTCTTGGTTAAACGGATGGTTCGTTAGAACTTGGATTTAATAGATGTTTGTATGTTGTATAATAAGGAGCAGAGTTATGCCATCAATGGTGCGGCGATGCATGTGTACAATGTCTTAGGATATGGATTTCTTGAATCCGTGTATCAAGAAGCTCTTGAAATAGAGTTTCTCAAGCGAGGGATTCCTTATGAAAGAGAAAAGGAACTCAAGATATACTATGAGGGAAAAGCAATGCGTCAAACTTACAGGGCCGACTTTGTATGCTATAACAACATCATTGTCGAACTGAAGGCAGTGGCGCATTTGGACGATGTGCACCGAAGTCAAATATACAATTACCTGAAGGCCACAGGTTATAAATTGGGCCTACTCTATAACTTCGGTCACTACGATGGACTGGAGTATGAACGCAAAGTCCGCTAACCTCCCTTCCCCTCTATATCCGCTTCCAAAATTCTTCCCCTCTATATATTCATTTAATCCTTTTCAATCTTTCGTCCCAATCATTTCGTTTAGCATATATATTATCCCTTTAATCCCATAAATCCGTGTTCGCTTCCCCCTAAAAGTATTCATAATTTCACCCCCTATGGAAAAGCAACCCAAATTTGATTATTCCGACATAAAATTCCAAGACAACGGCAAACTGAAATTGATAATCGTCGTAGGCACCCGTCCTGAGATTATCCGTCTAGCCGCAGTCATCAACAAATGCCGTAAGTACTTCGACGTCATTCTCGCCCACACCGGCCAGAACTACGACTACAACCTGAACGGCATCTTCTTCCGCGACCTCAAGCTCGCCGAACCCGAAGTATATATGGATGCTGTAGGCGATGACCTCGGAGCCACCTGTGGCAATATCATCAATTGCTCCTACAAACTCTTCGCCCAAACCAAGCCCGACGGCGTATTGGTTCTTGGCGACACCAACTCATGCCTCAGCGTAATTGGTGCCAAGCGCTTGCACATACCCATCTTCCACATGGAAGCCGGCAACCGCTGTAAGGACGAATGTCTGCCCGAAGAAACCAACCGCCGCATCGTCGACATCATCAGCGATGTCAACATGGCGTACAGCGAACACGCCCGCCGCTATTTGGCCGACTGCGGTCTGCCCAAGGAACGCACCTACGTAACCGGCAGCCCTATGGCCGAAGTGCTCCATCAGAACCTTGCAGAGATTGAAGCCAGCGACGTACACCAACGCCTCGGTTTGGAAAAAGGCAAGTACATCCTGCTTTCAGCCCACCGCGAAGAAAACATCGACACCGAGAAGAACTTCCTGTCGCTCTTCACCGCCATCAACAAAATGGCTGAGAAGTACGACATGCCCATTCTCTACAGCTGCCACCCCCGCAGCCGCAACCGTCTCGCCGCCTCCGGCTTCCAGCTCGACAAACGCGTCATCCAGCAGGAACCCCTCGGTTTCCACGACTACAACTGCCTTCAGATGAATGCCTTTGCCGTAGTCAGCGACAGCGGCACCCTCCCCGAAGAATCCTCGTTCTTCACCTCAGTCGGTCACCCCTTCCCCGCCATCTGCATCCGCACCAGCACCGAACGTCCCGAAGCCATCGACAAAGCCGACTTCATCATCGCCGGCATCGACGAACACTCCCTGCTTCAGGCCGTAGATACCGCTGTTGAACTCTGCAAGGACGGGCACCATGGTCTTCCTGTGCCCGATTATGTGGACGAGAACGTATCGACCAAGGTAGTGAAGATTATTCAAAGCTATGTGGGTATTGTGAACAAGATGGTTTGGCGAAAGTTCTAAACAAAATATTGGTAAGCTGTTGTATCCATTTGGAGTATGTTAGTTAGACAGAACAATAGTATACAATTTCTTATGATTGATATTCCATTTGGATATCACAGCATACCTTTATGTACACATAAACTAGACCTATAGTATTCTATATTGTAGTATTTCTACTGTACCATATTGTTTAAAAGTTAAAACTTCAATAAGTATAGTGTGACTTTATGGCAGTTTTGTCTGGAGTTAGCTTATAATGTTATTATAAAAACCTAGAGGGTTGCAGGGATTATAACTCTCTCTAACCCTTTTTCATCGGACTTGAGTAGTCCTTAGATTTAAAGTTATTTTTAATTTAATAAGTCAGTGAAGGTAGGTAAATATTACCTACTCTGGGGTATGCCCTAAATTGACTGCTTACATTGATATAGATGAACCAACTTAAAGCTGGAGCTGCATTAAATTATGTGTCCATTTGCCTGCACATGGTAGTCGGGTTAATTTATACCCCCTATATGTTGCGAATGTTAGGTCAATCGGAATATGGTCTGTATTCTTTAGCAGCTTCCATCATAGCCTATCTGACCGTCTTGGACTTAGGCTTTGGTAATGCTATCGTAAGATACACTGCCAAATTCCGTGCAGAAGGAAAACAACGGGAACAGGAAGAAATGTTCGGCATGTTTTTCGTTCTGTATATAGGCATCGGAGTAGTCGCTATGATTGCCGGAAGCGTGCTGTCGGTGAATGTCGAGAATTTGTTTGCTCGTTCAATGACAGAAACAGAAGTGGAACGTACGCGCATCATGCTGTGGCTGATGACTTTTAACTTAGCCTTTACATTCCCCATGAGCATTTGGGGAAGCATCATGACAGCTTACGAGCGGTTTGTATTTCAGCGTTTGGTAAGTATCATACGCTCTGTGTTGAATCCGGTTGTTATGGTATTGTTGCTTGTTGTAGGGTATAAGGCTGTAGCTATGGTCGTAGTTACGACGCTGTTTAATGTCGTGACGTTATTGATAAATTGGTGGTATTGTAAAAACAGACTAGCTATCAAAATACGGTTCGCTCGTTTCAAGTGGGGCTTCCTGAAAGAAGTGGCTATCTATAGCTTTTGGATATTTCTCAATGCCATTATGGACCGTATATATTGGAGTACCGGGCAGTTTGTGTTAGGTATTTATCGCGGAGCAGTAGCTATAGCCGTATATGCCGTAGCTATACAGTTGCAAAGTATGTTTATGATGTTTTCAACGGCCATATCCGGTGTATTCTTACCGAGAGTAACCGCCATGGTGGCTAAAGAAAATAATGAGCAGGAAATATCCAATTTGTTTGTGCGTACCGGTCGTTTGCAATACATCATCATGGCCTTTATTCTTTCTGCATTCATCGTGTTCGGAAAACCCTTTATTCAGCTATGGGCAGGCGCAGGGTATGAAGATGCCTATTATATATGTCTGTTGTTTTTTATACCTCTGACAATTCCATTGATTCAGAATTTAGGCATCACCATTTTGCAAGCCCGTAATCAGATGAAGTTCCGTTCCCTGCTCTATATAGTGATTGCATTGGCAAGCCTTGGTTTGTCTGTTCTGTTAGCCAAACCCTACGGAGGTTACGGCTGTGCCTTTGCTACGAGTCTTGCTTTATTTTTAGGACAAGGGCTTATTATGAACATATACTATCATCGTAAGCAACATATAGACATGGTGAAATTTTGGAAAGAAATAATCCAAATGAGCCTTGTACCCGTTTGCTTTGTAGCAGCAGGATTGCTGGTAACCAATAGCGCTGCATTTAGCACAGTTACCATTCTGAATTTTGTAGGCTTCGGTTTGTTGTTTACCATAGCTTATGGATTCGCATTTTGGTATTTAGGCATGAATAAAGATGAAAAGCAGTTGATAAGCCAACCCGTAGGTTCATTGATAGCCCGTATAAGAAGATAAGTATGATTTCAATAAAAGATAAGCAAGATTGTTGCGGTTGTTCAGCATGTGCATCTATATGTCCCAAACAATGTATAACTATGGTTGCAGATGTTGAAGGATTTTTTTATCCCACAGTTAATGAGAAAGATTGCATAAATTGTGGATTATGTGAGAAAGTGTGTAACGAACTGCATCCTTACGATATGCGTGAACCTCAGATGGTGCTTGCTGCTATAAATAAAAATGAAGAGGTGCGCTTGAGAAGTTCATCGGGTGGTATATTTTATCTACTTGCTGAACAAGTAATAAAGGAAGAAGGTGTAGTGTTTGGTGCTCGCTTTGACGAAAACTGGCAGGTAGTGATAGACTATGCTGAAGACATGAAAGGTGTAGAAGCTTTTATGGGCTCCAAGTATGTGCAGGCTCGTGTGGAAAATGCTTATAAGAATGTGAAACGTTTTCTGATACAAGGCAGAAAGGTGCTTTTCTCAGGTACACCTTGTCAAGTAGCAGGTTTGCATAAGTTTCTCAAGAAAAAGTATGAAAATTTACTGACGGTTGATTTTGTGTGTCATGGCACACCAAGTCCCAAGGTTTGGGGAATGTATGTTGATGAAATCAATAAAAAAAATAGATGCTTCAATGATATAGAATTTCGTAATAAAGATGATGGGTGGAAAAACTTTGGTTTAAAGGTACACTACAATAAAGAGGGTGATACGATGTCGCTTTTTATACCATTTGTGAAAGATCCATACATGAATGTTTTTCTTAAGAATGTTATTCTGCGTCCATCTTGTTATCAATGTTCTGCTCGCAATGGTCAAAGCCAAAGTGATATTACTTTAGCAGATTTTTGGGGAATTAATACTATAAGTCCAGAAATGGATGATGATAAAGGTACTAGTTTGGTATTTCTGCATACAGAGAAAGGTAAGAATGAATTGAATTTAAATGGGTGTAAAATATATGAAACAACTTATGACCTTGCTAAACTTAGAAATCCTGCATGCTATAAATCTCCAAAGGTACATCCGAAACGTTCATATTTTTTTAAGCATTTAGGTATAGTATCTCTGATTAAACTCATGAAAGAGTGTAGTAAGCCTACGTATGAAGAAAAATACAGAAATTTCAAGAAGAAAATTAAAAAACAAATTAAGAACCTATTGTTTTTAGGGGGGGGTAAAACGCTTGGTTCAAATCTATCATGCAATAATGAAAATATAAGAATGCTAAACAATCCATCCATCATTTCAATATCTTTCAGAAGCAAAGTGTTTGGTTGGAAGTCATATCATGTTGAATTTGTTATTAAATCGGAAAATGAAAGCAAACAATAAAACTTTCAAATTGGTTTACTTACAAGATCTCGCAAGATACAAAGGAACTCCTGGAAGGTTTCTTAAGGTGTATTTATATATGTTTCGATACCTTCAGTTTGGAACCAATCCATTCTTAAAGAAATTATTTGGTTTTTTGTTTTCCAAACTTTCGTCATTCAAACATCTTGAAATAAGTCCTACAATGTCAATTGGGGGGTATTTATTTGGGACATCTATGTTGTATAACATGTAATTCCAATGCAGTGATTGGCCAGAACTGTAATATACACAAAGGGGTAACTATAGGACAGGAAAGTAGGGGAAAGCGAAAAGGTACTCCCATTATAGGTAATAAAGTATGGATAGGAGTTGGAGCCGTTGTTGTTGGAAAAATCACAATAGGTGATGACGTAATGATAGCTCCCAATTCATTTGTTAATACTGACATTCCACCGCATTCTGTTGTTTTTGGTAATCCTTACATTATTAAGCATAAGGAAAACGCCACGGAAGGTTACATTCTCAATACATAAGAAAATGAAAATCGCAATTATAACACAACAGTTACGAACCAATTATGGAGGTATACTCCAAAATTATGCACTTTCTACGATTCTTCATAGAATGGGGCATATACCTATTACGTTACAACGTAATGAACTTAAAGGACCAAGATACCCACGTTTTTTTCTTACACTTGTAAAACGTATAGTATTAAAGGTATTAAGACAATATAAGAATCCAATCTTTATAGAAAAAAAATACTTAAAGGACTATCCTATTTTTACAAAGCATACACTAGGATTTGTAAATCGTCATATTGATATTCGTATAGTTGATTATGATAATCCAGATATAAAAAAGTATGACTATGATGCTTATATTGTAGGTAGTGATCAAGTATGGAGGCCATCATATAATAATTTAAATTTTACGTTTCTTCGATTTGCTAAAGATTGGAATGTCAAGCGTTGTGCCTATGCTGCTTCATTTGGAACAGATGAGTGGGAGTATTCTCCTTCGAATACAGAAATCTGCAAAGTCTTAGCTGCTAAGTTCAATTCTATAAGTGTACGAGAAGCTACAGGTGTAAATCTTTGCAAAAGATACCTTGAAGTAAATGCAAAGCAAGTTCTTGATCCAACGCTTCTTCTTCAGCGAACAGACTACGAGAAACTGATAGAAGAAGTTAGAACTTTGCCTTCAGAAGGTCAAATTCTAGTGCACGTGTTAGACAAGAATAAAGATAAGTATATGCTGGTTGACAAGATTGCAAAGCCTAACGGATGGACTAAGTTTGAGGTAAACTGTAAGGTGGATGAACATGAAGTAACAGAACCTATAGAACAACGCATTCAACCGCCAGTTGAGCAATGGTTACGTGGATTCAAGGAGGCTGAGTTTGTAGTAACAGATTCTTTCCATGCTACGGTTTTCTCCATTATTTTCAATAAGCAATTTATTGTGTATGCAAATCAAAGTCGTGGAGCAGCTCGTTTCCAATCCCTTTTGTCTCTCTTCGGTCTTGAAAATCGTATGGTTTATGCTTCTGATGAGTACGATAATCTAAATATGAAACCTATTGACTATGAATCAGTTAATAGCAAATTAGCAGAGTTACGCAAATATTCATTGACATTTCTAGAAAAAGAATTTTCAATAAAGCTATGAAGGAAAGATTTGCATATATAGACTATGCCAAAGCTTTGGCTATTATTATGGTTGTAACAGGGCATATAATATACTTTAGTATTTTTGAGAAAGATGGAATAAAAGCAGATACCTTGCTGATAGAACAGATTCTTAAGTCGGTGCAAATGCCATTGTTTGTTTTTTGTAGTGGATTAGTGGTACGAAGTGTGGCATTAAGTGTCTATGATACGCTTACCGATATTTATAAAAGATTTCGATTGCTGATTGTTCCATTTCTTGTTGTAGGAGGCTTTTTTGCATTGATTACTTACACTACACCAGATTATTTTCTTTCAAAAGGGATGAAACTTGGCTATTGGTATCTTCTAACGTTGTTTGAATTATATATACTACATCATGTATATTTACAGATATCAAAACTATGGTTTAAACGCAAGGAGGCTATACTTTATGATGTTCTAATCGGTGGGGGGGTATTTTTCATTATAAGATACTTATATAGAGGTGTGGAAGCAGAAATATCTTGCTGGCAGAACATGCTTAGCATTTTGCAGTTGGTAAGATATTATCCTTATTTCTTTATCGCAACACTGATAAAGAAGTATGATTTATCGTTGTTGACATCAGTAATAATCCTTTATGCCAATACACATGGAATACATATTCCAGGAAGGACATATGTGTTACCAATTACTTTATTGCTTACTGTTTTGTATGTAATGCGTTATCTTGAGCGGTCTGGTAATAATCGCATTAAGAATATCCTTGATTATATTGGCAGACATACTCTTGATATATATATATTCCATTACTTTTTCATTGCGACTCTGAATATATCATTCCTGTCTCAGCTACTTGAAACAAACAACGGATTTACTTTAAGTCTACTCCTGATATTGCCTTGGGTGGCATTGGTTATTACATTATCATTACTGTTAGGGAAAATAGTAAGAAGCAGCAATATATTGAACAATATAATTTTCTTCAAATGAAGTATTTAACAATTTTTACTCCAACCTACAACCGTGCATATATTTTGCCGAAACTGTATGAGAGTTTGTGTAATGAACCCTCCAAATATTTCGTATGGCTTATAGTTGATGACGGCAGTACAGACAACACTGAGAAGTTAATCAAAAGTTGGCAGCAAGAGAATAAAATAGAGATTATTTATCATAAACAACCTAATGGAGGTAAAATGCAAGCTCATAATATGGGCGTGAAACTTTGTACAACACCGTTCTTCTTTTGTATTGATAGTGATGATCAGATTGTTGATGGTGCTGTCAAGAAAATAGTAGATACTCTTCATGTTCTTCAGAATGACGAATTTCTTAGTGGCATTGTTGCTAAGAGACTTATCGTCAATAGGGTAGTTTCACAAAAATTACCTACCTTGAAGCGAAGTACCCTTCATGGTATCTATCAAACTGGTTTCGTAGGAGATACATCGCTTATATTCAGAACTTCTGTTCTACGTGAATTTCCATTTCCAGAGATAGAAGGCGAAAAGTTCGTGACGGAGGGTTTTGTCTATGATCAAATAGACCAAAAATATGAGTTCTTTGTCATGGACGAGTTTATGATAAAATGTGAATATCAAGAAGACGGATATACTACGAATGCTGCAGAATTATATTTGAAGTATCCAAAGGGATGGGCACTTTACTATGCCCAATATTACCGTTTTTATGCTAAGAGCATTCGCAATAAAATTAAATATATGGGATACTATATAAGTATGTGTATGCTTGCCAATATACCGTTTTACAAGATTTTGGAAAAATCACCTTCTGTATTGGTTTGTCTTCTTAGTATGCCAGCAGGACTGAAATTTTATAATCGATTTAAAGCATCTGCTAAATGAAATTTTTAAAAAATAAAAAGGGGTTGTTCCTTGTTTATATGTTAATAGCAGCATTAGCTGGTATGTCTAACTTTATGGAGCCAGCCAATGTGCTTGTTGCTACAAGTATCGTATTATCGCTTTTGGTCATCTTGGCAGGAGATGAAATGGCTGTGATCTATCTGATGTTGGCTCTTATGCCTTTTTTCAACTCTTTGAATTTTGGCGGCCTTGCTGCAGGATTTGTAATTCCATTATTCGCAATTTTCAAAATGTTCATGTATCCATCTTATGGCAAAGGTTCCTTGGGATTCTTTATTGTTATATTCTTGATGGTATGGTTTTTGCATGATATACAATATCTAACATTTGCGTCTACTGTTTTTAGCCTTTTAGTTCCTTATTACATATTCTATAATATATGTAATAAGAAATTCGACAAATATGATGGTTATTACGCAATGTGGCTAGTTATTGCTACTACTCTTGTAGCCTTAGTTAGCGTATTTATGGTTCAAGGAGGAAATTTAGATGCCTTTTTACATAGCAGTTATGCAGGTGAGATGCGTTTAGGAGAAGCGGCAACAGATGAAGGTGAAAAGAATCAACTTGGTGGTGCAATGGGTTTCCCAATATTCACTATGACTATAATAACGCTTCTTGTTCAAATGTTACTGACAAGACAATATAAGTTATGGAAAAAACTAAGTATATTATTACTGATAAGCACATTATTCTTTATAACCTTTCTTACTGTTAGCCGTGTCTATTTATTGGGACTTGGTACAATGATTATAATTTTGATTTTACATCTGTTGAAATCAAAATCTGTTTATGTGTTGTTAACAGTATTTGTTGGTGGATTATTACTTTCAATATTTGCTTATTTGTATATGTCTGATTTCTGGGATACAGTAATGTTTAATTATCTTGGTCGTATGGAAGATGATGGTGGACAGTCTGGAACAGGAGTCAGAGGACTAATTTATCTGTCGTGTATTGAATATTTGGGTGAAAATTTAGAATGTTTGTTGATAGGAAAAGGTAATGGCGCATATCCGTTAATAGGAGCTTCTATGCACGAATTATTTTCTTTTTCTGCACACAATATAATTCTTGATGCATTGATGTCATTTGGCATTATAGGTTCATTAATTCTCATTGTAATTTATAGACGAGCATACAAAAAAGAATCGCTTCGAACAAATATCTCATGGAGTTTGTTTAGGATTATGCCGTTTGTTGTCATTTTCGTAATGTACCAGACAGGTTCTCCTTTTCTACAAGATAAGACTTATCCATTTTTGATGTTCTTGATATTAAATATAATACACTGCACAGATGGAACTATGTATGATCCTGAGTGGTGTGCAGAAATAGGTTTGAAACATAAAAAAATATAGTAATGATACCAAAGATTATTCATTATTGTTGGTTTGGTAGAAATCCTCTGCCTGAAGATGCTATAAAGTGTATCAATTCATGGAAGAAATATCTTCCTGATTATGAAATAAGAGAGTGGAATGAAGACAATTTCGATGTCAACATGATTCCGTATACAGCGGAGGCTTATGTTGCCAAGAAGTATGCTTTTGTAAGCGATTTTGCGCGTTTCTGGATTCTATATAAATATGGAGGACTTTACTTTGATACAGACGTAGAGGTTATTAAACCACTAGATGATATTATTGCCCGTGGAAACTTCATGGCTTACGAATGTCCTTCTCCAGATACAAAGGCGATGCCTTTAGGCATCGCCCCCGGCCTCGGTCTGGGGTTAAACCCCGGCCTCGGCCTGCTGAAATCTTTAATAGATACATATTCCCAAATGCATTATATGGTAGATGGTAAACTTGTATCGACGAAGACCATAGTCAATTATACAACAGAAGCCTTTCAAAAGATTGGTATACAAAAAATTGATGATGATATGGATTTTTCTGCAGAGTGTTATCTGTATGCACCAGAGTTCTTTTGTCCATTGGATCATCACACGAAAAAACTCAAGATAACAGAAAAGTCGCGTACTATTCATCACTATACTGCAACCTGGAAAACAAAAGGAGAAAAGCGAAAGGCTACTGTTATTTCGTTTTTGGGGCCAAAACTTACAAAACTGCTTGTTGGCATAAAGCATAAATTACTTCGTTAATATGATACTATCTATAATCATTCCTATATTTAATGTAGAGCCATTTGTAGAGAAATGTATTCGCAGTTGTCAAAAACAAGATATAGCTAATGAAGAATACGAAATTATTTGTGTCAACGATGGTTCCACTGATAACAGTCTTGAGATTGTTAAGAGGCTTGCTTATGAATATTCGAATATCCGTGTATTTTCTCAACCAAATGCAGGATTGAGTGCCGCTCGCAATACAGGTATGCGCAACGCTTCAGGCGATTACTATATGTTTGTTGATTCGGACGATTGGATTGCTGAAAAATGCCTTGGCAAAATATGTAGTAAGTTGAGAACAGAACAACCTGATGCGTTGGCTATTTGTGCTGCAAATGTAAATGGCGATGGCATGATAGAAAGAAGACAAACTTATGCAGATGTAACACCAGTGTCAGGGTATGAGCTGCTAAAGAAAGGAGTATCTCCTTGCGCCCCATTTGCGATATGGTCGGCCAAGTTCTTTAAGAAGTATGAACTATCCTTTTTTGAGGGAATTTTTCATGAAGACTCTGAGTTTACGCCAAGAGCATATTATTTGGCAGAGAAGGTATCATTTGTTAATGACATAATATACTATGTGTTTCAGAATCCGAACTCAATAACCAGAACTCCAAATCCTAAACGTGCCTTTGACCTTGTGAATGTTGTGTGTACACACCTTTCGAAATTTTGTAAGTCGATTGTACGTAAGGAACATAGGCCGGTCTTTTATAACCTGATTGCCTTGTATCTGAACAATGCATTGGCATATATATGTATGGCAGACAAGAGACAGCAGAAAATGCTTGATAATGCGATATTCTTAAGTGAACACCTCATTTTGGATATGCAAAATGCTACTTCTATAAAGTATCGGCTTGAAGTTTTCTTGTTTAGAGTCTTCCCAAAACATTATGTAAGAATCTACAAAATATTGAAACTGAGAATAAAATGACTTTTTATAGATTTGTCTTTCAGGACTGTATCGCACGTAACCCTCATGCAGGATGTTTAAAATACATTCAGCAATATGTTCGTATTCCTGCATACAGGATAATTATTAGATACCGGTTGTGTCAATACCTAAAAGAGTATCGGGGGGGTAATACTCACCTTAAGCAGACTATTGATGGAACAAATATGCGGAAAATATTGCGTAACATTGTCAGATGGACTTAACGCAGGAGAAGGGCTTACCTTTCCGCATAATGGTCCGTTTGTCATTAATCCAGGAGCTGTTATAGGCAAATATTGCACAATACATCCTCAGGTGCTAATTGGCGGTGACAGGGGGAAGGGGGCACCAAGGATAGGTGACTATGTTTTCATCGGAAATGGTGCTAAGGTTATCGGAAATGCAAAAATTGGAAATTGGGTTTTTATCTCTCCTGGAGCTATTGTAACAAAGGACGTTCCAGATGGTTGTTTGGTTGGAGCTGGCTTGAATAATATATTGAATAATGATGGACGTAAACACGTAGAGATGTATTTGTTATAAACACGAAAATATGCAAAAACTTTGTTTGATATATAACACTGCACCTCGCTATCGCGAGGCGGTGTTTCGCATGATAGATGCAGAATATGATTGTGACTGGTATTTTGGAGAAACCAAGTCGGATATAAAGGAAATGGATACTTCGTTGCTAAAAAGTGTGAAGTATTACAAGACATTTGGCAATCCAAGTAAAATGTACTGGAAGCGAGGAATATTACGACTTCTGTTTAAGAAAGAGTACAACAATTTCTTTATGCTGGCAGAGTCGCGCTCATTGACTGACTATCTGTTTTTATTATTGGCATCATGTTTTTTCCCGAAGAAGAAAATTTATATATGGACACATGGCTGGTATGGCAAGGAGTATGGCGTTGATGCAAAATTGAAAATGTGGCAGTTTAGGCACGTGTCGGGAATGTTTGTGTATGGTGACAGGGCAAAAAAGCTATTGACAGAGCGTGGTATCTCTGAGAAGAAGTTATTTGCTATCCATAATTCGCTTGATTATGACACACAAAAGGCACTTCGAGAGAATTTAAAGTCATCTGATATCTTTAAGTCGCATTTTAATAATGTACAAAAAACTATCATTTTTATTGGCAGATTGACGAAAGTGAAGAAGTTGGATATGATTGTAGATGCTCTTGCTGCGCTTCGTGACAAGGGAGAAAAATACAATTTAGTGTTTGTTGGTAATGGAGAAGAGGCTGAGGCTCTGAAGGCCAAGGTGAAAGCCTTGGACATGGACAGACAAGTCTGGTTTTACGGAGCCTGTTATGATGAGGGCATGAATGCCGAGCTTGTCTATAATGCTGACTTGTGCGTGTCACCGGGCAATGTTGGGCTTACGGCAATTCATTGCTTGACTTTCGGATGTCCAGTGATAACTCACAATTGTTTTGAATGGCAGATGCCAGAATACGAGGCAATAAGTGCAGGTGTTACTGGCGATTTCTTCAAGAAGGATGATGCCGATGATTTGGCAAACAAAATTAGTGCTTGGTTCGTGGAAAAACATGACCAACGTGAGAACATACGGCAGGCGTGTTTCAAGGAGATTGACACGAACTGGAATCCTTATTATCAAATTGAAGTAATCAAGAAACATTTAGAACTTGTATGATACTGGGTTATTTATATTCAAAGTTTTTCAAGAAAGTGGTACGTGGAACGAGTATTCTGAACAGTAATATAGATAAAACCGCGAAAGTTTACTCTGGCTCTACATTCTATAATTCAAAATTGGGACGCTATTCGTATGTCGGGTATGATAGTGAGGTGGTAAATTGTGAGATTGGTTCATTTTGTAGTATAGCCAATGGATTTATTGCAGGAGGTGCCAAACATCCATTAGAATGGCTGTCCACATCTCCTGTGTTTTATGATGTTAGCGGTGGTACGAATTATCATCTTGGACATCTGTTAATAGAGAAAACGGCTCGTACTTATATTGGGGATGATGTGTGGATAGGTAGCCGCGCAATCATACTGCAAGGTGTACAAATAGGGACAGGAGCGGTAGTAGGTGCAGGTGCGGTTGTTACCAAAGATGTTCCTCCGTATGCAGTTGTCGCTGGCTGTCCCGCCAAAATTATAAAATACAGGTTTGACAATGATATTATATGCCGATTATTAAAGTCTGAGTGGTGGCTTTTACCTGATTGTCAATTAAGGAAGTTAGCAAAGCATATAAATAAACCAAATGCTTTCCTATATGAGTTGGAGAAGTTAAAATCGGGGGGGGTAAAATGTAAATTGCATTTTACTCTAAAAATTTCTAATGCTGCTTCATTTCAGGAAAGGAAGGAGGCAGCATGAGCAAGATTCTCCTTCAAATAAATGTTTCTGCTAATTGGGGTTCCACTGGCAAAATAGCGGAGTCTATTGGATTAGCAGCGATCAAGCGTGGCTGGGAAAGTCATATCGCATATGGAAGATTCAGTAATACTTCACAGTCGCACCTTATTAAAATAGGAACAAAAATAGATCCTTATCTTCATTATATACATCAGCGTATTTTCGATGACGAGGGGCTATGCTCAAAAAAAGCCACACGCCTACTTATTAAGACAATCAAGGATTTAGGACCAGATGTTGTGCAGTTGCATAATATACACGACCATTACTTGAACTATCAATTGTTGTTTGAGTATCTTAATCATACCGACATCAAAGTAGTTTGGACATTTCATGATTGTTGGGCTTTTACAGGGCATTGCTTCCATTTCATAACAAAAAAATGTGAGCGTTGGAAAACAGAATGTTACGATTGTCCTTTGCAGCATGAATACCCAAAGACATTACTCGACCATTCAAATGAAAATTTTTCTTTAAAGAAAAACTTATTTAGCAACAACAAGGACTTATCCATTGTAGCCTGTTCTGAATGGATGGCACAGTTTGTTAGAGAGTCTTTTCTTCAAGACAAACCACTCTATGCTTTTCATAATGGTGTTGATTTAGATATGTTTAAAGCAATGCCAGCAATGCCGAATGAAAAAGGCCAAAAGATATTTAAAGTATTGGCAGTGTCAAATGTATGGAATAAAGATAAAGGCATTGACGATATTTTGGCACTTAGGAATTTATTACCTGAAGAATATGCAATGACGATAGTTGGTTTAAATGATGAACAGTTGAAGAAACTGCCTTTAAGCATTAAAGGAATACAACGCACGCAAAATGTACAAGAACTGGTGAAGTTGTATTCAGAAGCAGATGTTTTGATTAATCCAACATATGCAGATACATTCCCCACCGTCAATCTTGAAGCCCTTGCCTGTGGTACGCCAGTAATTACTTATCGTACTGGCGGAAGTCCCGAGGCAATAGATGAAAAAACAGGTGTTGTAGTAGGGCAAGGTGATGGCAAAGCACTTGCAGATGCTATTGTACGTATGAAAGAACATCCTCTTGCTTCTTCAGATTGTCGTAAAAGGGCGGAAGAAAAATTTGATAAGGATAAGTGTTTTGAGAGGTATATAGAGTTGTATGAAAAGCTACTAAAATAGGACTTTCACATTCTACGCAAATAACATAACTATATAATAATGGCTATTGAAAAATTTTATCCAGTTCAGAAATTGAACACGAATATTACATTGAGTTTCAAGAAAATCATCAGTTCTGACATCTATAGCAACATTGAGAGTGGATTAGAGAACGAAATACGATTGAAAGACATTGAAGAACATATTTCCGATGTCGCATCAATAGTGCGAGATCCTCTTACGGGTAAAGACGTTGTTACATTGTCCGTTGCATATTGTCAATTTTTCTGGCTTATTGCGGATGTTTCTTTAAAGACTCTTGACAGATTAATAATTGAAGAATCAAGCACTGCAGCAGGATGTACTATTCAGCAGTTTAGACAATGTATCGAAAATATAAACACAAAGCAAGGTGATCCTCAGTATATTGATTGGACGCAATATGTTAATATTGATGTCAATAAATATTTGTCGTACTTACAAACTGTTCCAGAAATTCTTGTAGATGATTTCTGGAAACAGATGGATGAAGAGTACGCTCATGCATTATCCATCATATCTCCCAATATGGACATCGATATTGAAGCAATAAAGGCATACGACATCAAATCGAAATATCACGAAAGAGTAAATGCGGTATATTGTTATGGTATAGCCTTTATTCTTCTTCACGAGCTTTCGCATCATGCACTTGGGCATATGAGCATTGAACTGCAAAAAGATGACGAAGAAAATGCTGATATGAGTGCCTTTTGGTCAATATTCTCTGATATCACTGGCGAGGAGCGTTTTTCTGCCAATGTCGGAATGTTGTTAGTGTTTTACTCTTTTATGTATCTTAATCCCGATTTAACAGAAGACGATGCCCATCCAAGAGAAGACAAACGTTTGTTTGCCGTATTTGATGAGATTGTGGATGAAAATGAAAAGTATACGACTCTTGTGGTAAAGTGTCTTGATTTTTGGGCAAAATTGAAAGATATCCAAGATTACCCTTTGAATCTGCCTTGTAAAAAGGAATCAATCAAAACTATAAAGGATTTTTTCAACAACTTAGGAAAGCAGTAGATATGGCTATAGTTAATTTGTATATTGGCAGTTTAATCGTTTTGTAATATGCCTAAAATTTATACCATTTTCTATTCGTGGCAGTCTGATACAAAAGACAGTAGTCGCAAGATAATTGAGAAAGCATTAACTGAAGCGAAGAAGAGGTTACTAGATAATAAAGGAATTTCAATTGAAATAGACCATTCTACTTTAGGAGAATGTGGAATGCCGTCAATAGACCAGGCCATTCTTAGAAAGATTGACAACTGTGACATTTTTCTATGTGATCTTACACCAGTTGTCAAATATGAGAAGGAAGAGGGAAATGGAAATACAATAAACAAGCAAGTACCGAATCCAAATGTACTTATTGAATTAGGTTATGCTATGAGTGCTGTGGGTGTAAATTATATAATACCTGTTGCTCATCAAGGTAAATGGTCGCCTAATGAGTTACCATTCGATATTAACCACCATGTCGTATATTGCTTTACATCAAAGAATTGCGACTTGACAGAGGCTATATTTAAAGTAATTAGTTTTATTAAAGAGAATGGTGGACACAGACATTTAGACAAGCCGTATTGGTTACATATTCTATCTGTCATTTGCTCAAAAGCGAGACAAGGATTATTTGCAGAAACGTTTGACCCATACAAGGATTCCATAACAGAGTCGTCTACTAGTTTCTTTAAAAGAAGAATGTGTGCAGCCTTTCCTGGTGAAAGAGGACTGGTGGAATATACTGACCAAAAGCTAATAAGAAAGGCACTCTCTAAATTGTTGGCAACTCCATTAACCTTTAAGAAAGGTATCGGTTATGATGTCAACACAGATCCGATATGGTGGTTCAGAAGTGGTAGATCCATGGAGATTGATAAATACCATTATTTAGGGAAAGGTCGTTATTTGTTAGGATGGGACGAATTGAAAATACGCAGACTTATTGCTTTTATAGAAAGTGGACGCTATTACAGCAATTACGTGTATGTAGAATGGGATGGCGATGAACCAACAGGAGTATATGGTGATTATTATACGCCAACACGTATTAAAGAAATACAAAAGATCTTAGGCTATGCGTCTGAAGAATACGCACAATTCAAGCCATGCCGCTTATTTACAAAGAAAATCACGAAACAAGAAGAAGACGATGGGTATACAAAAATACTTGGTAGAATTGTAGATTTGAAGAAACGGTATGAATGCAGAATTCGTGCACTGACACCCTATAATTATATTATAGCAGCCAAGCGGTCGGCATTTAATAACACGGAATTTGACAGAACTTCAGATGCCATGTTTGAAGGTATGTTGAATGGTACGATAACCAAAGAGCAGTTCAATGACTATATGATGAGATTTCCTAAGCCATCATTGTAGGTGAAACCGATAATGTTAGTTGAAAAATATTTTAGAATGAAACAATAACTTAGGCATATGAAAAAGAAGAAAATACTTTTTGTCTGCCAATACTTCTATCCAGAAACATTCCGGGGCAACGATATTGCCTTTCATCTGGCAGAAGAAGGGCATGACGTACACGTAGTGACAGGTATTCCCAATTATCCCAAGGGAAAGTTTTTTACTGGGTATGGCGTATTCAAGAAACGGCATGAAGTTATAAACGGAGTAAAAGTGACGCACTTGCCTATTGTGCCGCGTGGCGAAGACAATAAGATAATGCTGATGCTCAACTACTTCAGCTATTTGATTGTCGGTTGGGTGTGGATGTTCTTTCATGCACTATGGCATAAATATGATATGGTATTCTGTCAGCAACTATCGCCCGTAACGATGTCGAGTCCTGCAGTTCTGTATAAGAAAATGAGGAAGGTGCCTCTTTATACCTGGGTACTTGACCTTTGGCCTGAAAGTTTGACGGCAGCTGGAGGGATAAACAATAAGTATATACTCGGCTTTTTCGATTGGTTTGTACAGAGTGAATATAAGAATTCTGACAAAATTCTTACCTCTTCAAAGAGTTTTGACAAGAGTATCTTAAAGTATGGTGATTATAAAGATAAGATTATCTATTACCCTCAGTGGAGTGACGGAACATCTAGCAGTACTACGTCAGAATATACCCTTCCTAAGACATTGCAGGAGCTGTCAAAAGATTCTAACTTTATCGTGATGTTTGCTGGTGCTGTAGGCGAGGCCCATGGCATGGACTGTAATATGCAAGCGGCATTGAAGACAAAGGAATACAAAAACATAAAATGGGTGATTGTTGGTGACGGTAGACGTTTGGATTGGGTTCGCTCATTCGTGAAAGACAATGGTCTGGAGGACACTGTGCTTACCCTTGGACGATTCCCGTCAGAAACAATGCCTTTGTTTTTTGAAAAGGCTGATGCCATGCTTGTATCTTTGACTGATTCTCCATTGTTCAATATGTATTCTCCTGCCAAGATAGCTTCGTACATGGCAGCAGAACGCCCTATAATAGCTGTGCTTAATGGCGAAGGTGGGGAAGTGATAAAGGCTGCTGAATGTGGATGGAATGTTAATGCTGGAGATGCGGATAGCTTGGCAGAACTTGTGATAAAACTATCTTCTACAGATAAGCAAGAATTAATAGATAAAGGCCGTAAGGGTAAAGCGTATTATGACAATTTCTTCACAAAGGAAAAATGTTTGAGGAAGTTGGATGAGATAATGGGTTTGTAATCTTGTCTTTATATACTAATGAACCAATCTGATAATCTATTTCTTTTATTAATAAAGTGCACTGTAAGTGGATATAGCCCAGATTCTTTTGCTTTTAGTAGTAAGAATTGGATGGGGATAATAAAAATGTCTAATATGCAAGGCGTTTCTGCACTTGTTATTGATGGCTTACAGGTATATCTCAAATCTAATCCGAACAATAATCTTTTTGCCAATGAAACTGCTGCTGAGAAGCTGAAGCGAATTCAGTGGTTGGGTAGTGTGGTTGCATACGAAAGGATGTATTCCAAACATGAGAAGGCTATGGCTGAACTGGCTCAGCTTTATGCCTCAAAAGGTATACGTATGATGGTGCTGAAAGGATACGGCTTGTCATTAGACTGGCCTGCGCCAAACCATCGTACTGTAGGCGACTTGGACATTTACAACTTTGGTAAGTGGAAAGAGGCCGATTCTTTGGTAGCTAAAACATGTGGCATAAAGGTTGATGATGGGCATGAACATCATACGGTATTCAACTTTAATGGTGTATCTGTAGAAAATCATTATGACTTCATTAATACCAAGGCTCATCGTGATGCTCTAAAGATTGAAACTATATTAAAAACTCTTGCTGATAAGAATTGTAGAGAGATAGAGATACAAGGTGCTACAATATATTTGCCCTCGGCTGACTTTAATGCAATCTTCTTAATGCGTCACATGGGACAGCATTTTGCTGGTGAGCATCTGAACTTGCGTCAGGTACTTGATTGGGGGTTCTTCGTGCGTGCCCATCATAAAGAAGTGGATTGGAAAGCAACGATTGGTTTCTTGAAAGAAATAGGCATATATACTTTCTTCAATCAAATCAATGCCATTTGTGTGGATTACTTAGGTTTTTCTGAAACTTGTTTCCCTTTGATAGAAAGAAATAAAGGGCTGGAAAAGCGCATTCTTATGGACATCCTACATCCGGAATTTGCTGCGGAAAAACCTGCATCAGGCTTAATTTCAATCCTAAACTTTAAGTTTCGTCGTTGGTGGCATAATCGTTGGAAGCATCCTCTCGTATATAAAGAATGGTTATTGCCATTGTTCATGACTTTATTGTGGAGTCATTTGAGAAGATATAAAACGATAACAGATTAAATATGACAACCTACTTAATTATTTTCGCCCTGCTCCTGATAGCAGAGCTAGTTTACTTCCGCATTGCCGACCGATTTAACATCATAGACAAACCCAATGAGCGGTCGTCGCATACGAGCGTGGTGCTGCGAGGTGGCGGCATTATTTTTTTGATTGGTATGTGGGTGTGGAGCGCATTTTATGGGTTTCAATACCCATGGTTTTTAGCCGGACTGACCTTGGTAGCCGGGGTGAGTTTTGTGGACGACATTCGTTCCTTGCCCGACTCGGTGCGATTAGTGGCTCAGTTTGCAGCAGCAGCCATGGCCTTTTATCAACTGGGCATTCTGCATTGGTCGATGTGGTGGATTGTGGTGCTGGCACTCATTGTATATGTGGGAGCAACGAATGTGATTAACTTTATGGACGGCATCAATGGCATTACAGCCGGGTATGCACTGGCGGTGTTGGTGCCTTTGGCTTTGGTGAATGCAAAGGGAGGATATGTAGCACAGAGTTTGGTAGTGGTGGCAGTGTTGTCCGCCTGCGTGTTCTGCCTGTTTAACTTCCGACCGAAAGGAAAGGCCAAGTGTTTTGCCGGCGATGTAGGGTCGATAGGCATGGCGTTTATTATGCTGTTTCTGTTGGGCCGTGTGATTCTGGCGACCGAGGACATTACGTGGCTGATATTCCTGTTGGTGTATGGCGTGGACGGTTGTTTGACGATTGTACACCGCATTATGCTGCATGAAAATTTGGGTGAGGCACACCGCAAGCATGCGTACCAGATTATGGCGAATGAACTGAAGATAGGCCACGTTAAGGTAGCCTTGCTGTATGTAGGATTGCAGTTGGTCATTTCGCTTGGCTTTATATATATATGTCCGGATACGGTGCTTGCGCATTGGGCATACTTGCTCGGTGCCTTGGTGGTGTTGGCTATTGCGTATGTGGCATTTATGAAGAAGTATTACCATTTGCACGAGGCGTATTTGGCTTCATTGAAAAAATAATAAGATTAGTAACTTCAAGACATGGATTTCATAGATTGTAGGAACAATGGTTCGTACGATTTATGAGGTTCATGTTTTGTTTATTTATAACGATTATGGAAATTAACAAAGAGTTTTTAAACCAATTATTTGAACAAGCGAAGGCGAATCCGCGTTTGCGTCAGAACCTGGATTTGCGCACATCGGCAGCCGATAACAGTCAGCGTATGCTGAATGCGTTATTGCCCGGAACGATTGTCCCCATTCACCGACATCCTCACAGCACGGAGAACGTATTTCTGTTGTGTGGAAAGATTGTGGAGGTAATTTGTGACGAAAACGGTAACGAAACGAAGCGCATAGAGCTTGACCCGGCAATTGGCAATTACGGCTGTGTGGTGCCACAGGGGGCGTGGCATACGGTGGAGGTGTTGGAACCTTCGGTTATCTACGAAGCAAAGGACGGAAAGTACGGTGAAGATGGTAGCGGTTCGTTGGATGAGTTCAAGGCTAAGCAAGCAGAGAATGAGGCATCGGCGCAACAAACTTCACCGGCATTCAGCAATGGTCTGGGTGATTTGAAAAAGAACATTGAGTATCTGATAGGCATGGAACGTCAGTCGGGGAGTATGGACGTTATCACTCCGCTGTATGTGTCGCGTATGCTGCATGTGCCATTGGAAGAGGTGGAGCGGGTGATGAAGGAGATGGGCATTTGAGACTTGTACGGATAGCCCTTGTAGAAACGCTCTACCATAAAAAGGGACAAACAGTAGGTGGAAATATCTTTGTAGAAATGGAGTAGGGAAACGCTCGTATTACGTACATTTTGGAAATCGGAATGCGATAAAATGGTATATCCCTATTTCATTTTTTTTCGCGCTTAAAAAACGTTCTGAAATGCTTGTGAATAAAAGGGTTAGGGGCTTTGTAAAGTTGTTTGAAAAAATAGGGGTGCGATATCAGGTGCCGAAAAAAATTGGATTTCGGGGTGTTTAGGTTGTATCTTTGCTTCGCCAAGTCAGGCTGCACCTCAGCCTTGATGGATGAAAAAACTATAGATTCCTTATATATAAAGTGTTCTTTGACATATTGTTACAAAAGAAAGTAAGGCAGGTAGGCCTGTCTGAAACATCGGGGTGAATGAAGGATTTTTGTGTGGTTGTAAGGAGCTATCCTCGAAAAGATGTAGGATTTCGGCAAAAGTATCTTCGAAAAAGTGTGATGGTTGTTGGTTTTTATCCTCGAAAAAGTGCGATTACCTACTTCAATGCAAATTATTTTTTCTTCATCAACCTATCATATAATAAATAGAAATAGCTAAATTTGCCTATTATATGATAGGTTAATGGGAGTTAGTGTATGGCAAAGAACACGATGGGGACCAAGTTACCCCGAAAACTGGAACAGAAGATGCAGATTGTGGGAGAGCAAATCAAATTAGCTCGTCTGCGTCGGAATTTGAGCATTGCTCAGGTGGCTGAACGGGCCACGTGTTCGCCCCTGACGGTGAGCCGCATTGAAAAGGGCACACCTACCGTAGCCATCGGCATCTATCTACGTGTGCTATATGCCTTGCAGCTGGAAGAGGACATTCTTTGGCTGGCCAAGGAAGATAAATTGGGCAAGACACTGCAGGATTTAAGTCTGAAGACTCGGGAACGGGCTTCGAAAAAGGAGTAAGGCGATGAGGAAGTTATATGTATATGCCGATTTCGATTGGCTGAAAGAGATTGCATTCATTGGTGAGTTGGGCTACGAATCGCTTCGTGGCTCGGACAGCTATAGCTTTTCCTTTGACAAGGATTGGTTGAAGAACCAGGGAGCGCTCTTTTTAAGTGATGACTTGAACAATTATCCTGGTCAGCAGCACACGCAACCGGGAAGGGATATATTCGGTTGCTTTTCGGATGCCTTGCCCGATCGCTGGGGACGTACACTGTTGTTGCGTCGCGAACAGCTGGCTGCATCCGAAGAGAAACGTCCGGTGAGACGGCTATCGTCTTTTGACTTTCTGACGGGTATCGATGATTTCTCTCGCATGGGCGGTTTCCGCTTCAAGGAAGCCCCCCAGGGTGAGTTTATCAATGTCAGTCAGTCGCTGAAAATTCCTCCACTGACGGATATTCGGGAATTGATAGCTGCCAGTCAGAAAATTGAGAAGAGTGAAGAAGCCAATATCCTTCCGGAGCGGAAATGGCTGAAACAATTGGTGCAGCCCGGTTCATCCCTGGGTGGAGCCAGGCCGAAGGCGAGTGTGGTGGATACGAATCATGCGCTTTATGTGGCTAAGTTTCCTTCCCGTAAGGATGATTATGATGTGGGACTTTGGGAGCACCTAGCTCATCAGTTGGCCATCCGTGCGGGCATTCATGCAGCCACGACCCGGGTGCTGACTACTGGCGAAAAGCATCACACGTTGTTGTCGCGTCGGTTTGACCGCACGGATGATGGCCGCCGTATTCATTTTGCTTCAGCCATGACCCTGTTGGGCCTGACGGACGGGGACAATGCAGCCACCGGGTATGGTTATCTGGATATGGTGGATTTCATCCTGCAACATTGTACGGATGTGGATGCCAACTTGCGGGAGTTGTACCGGAGGGTGGCCTACAATATCTGTATCGGCAACAGTGACGACCATTTCCGCAATCACGGTTTCCTGCTCACATCCAAAGGTTGGACGCTATCGCCCGCCTACGACATGAATCCCATGCTGAACGACTACCAAAGCCTGCTGATTTCGGCTTCATCTAGCCAATCTGATTTGAGCATCCTACTAGATGCTTGTGAAGAGTATATGCTGGATGCTCAAACAGCAAAGCAAATCATCGGTGAGGTGGTGGATGCGGTAAAAGGATGGCATGAATGGGCCGTGCGGTTGGGTATATCCAAGAGGGAAATGGATTTGTTTCGTGGTGTATTTGACCAAAGAATCAACTTTGAATAGGGGAAATTATAAGCATGATTTGGATAATAGAATCTTTAATAACCTGTCATATAATAAACAAATTATATTGTTTTTGCTCATTATATGATAGGTTGGCAGATATCGCGCGTTGAAATATGCAATTTAGTCACGATACATGGGATAATTCATCTTGCAAAGCCCTGCATCTTTTATATTGGGTTTGCAACTTCGCTTTGGCTTGGTTCACTTTATCCCGACCACCGATGCGGATGGCACGTTGTAGATAATCACATAAATTTTGATAGGTTCTTCTGTTACGTTCATGAACATCCATCATTCGGATTGCGTGCTGGATATAGCGGTCAATAAGTTCTTCCCGATAGGTAGGCAGAAGGGCAGATTCATACTTGATAAAGGTGGAAATGTACGAATTCTTTTGCAAGTAAGCGTGCAGTTTTTCAGTCCATCCCTCTTTGGCACAGATATCTGTATATAAACCACCATGTGCAGGAAGTGCCTTTTCTGACAATTGTACAATAAAGGCAGGCCATTGTTCGGTTGGAATCACCTCTTTCAGCAATTTATAATATTCCTCTTTCAAATGGTTTTCATTCAAAAGAAGGTAGCAGGTTACCTCCTTGACCATCTGTTTATTGCCTTCCTTTTGCGCAATTTCAAGTTTCCATTGGTTCCATTGGGTTACCAATCCTTGATATTCTTTATCTTGTATGATGCCTTCTTCGCAAAGTTGGTAGGCACGTTGGTAATCCGAGTCTTGCATGGCATCCTGAATAGCCTGTCTTCTGAACTTTTCGATCTGAAGATGTTGAAGGGCAAACTGCTTACCGGCTTCTGCCCCTTTATATTCAGTCAATAAATCCTTTTTCAGCATCATCATTTCGGAATACATGTATCCTTCTTTTAAGTTGGTATCACTTTCCAGTTTTTCCAATATTTCATCATACTCTTTTTCACAGTTGGCATGCTGATACAGAATTTTATATATATCCAAATGCCAATCCCAACCATTAAATACCTTGTCTTGAATACATGACCAGCAAGCATCCATCAATGCTGTGCGTCCGTTTTCATCCAATATACATACCTCTTCATCATCCAATGCATGCAAACTGTTGAAAGCTTCATCTATGATAATACTCAGATAACCTTCACTGTCATCCGAATTGTCCAACGCTATGATTGCTTCCCTCAGTATTTCAAAGCAGATATCAATGGTTGCTTTAAAAATGCCTTTCTCTCGGAACGTGTTAGCCGCTTCCAAAACATCATACATTTGATCAAATAATATGGATTGTTTGTCGAAAGGAATGTAGTCGTATTCATCTTTGGCATCATAAAAGGCTTCAGCGATTTGATTAAGGTAAACTTTGACTGAATCCTTGTTGATAAAATAGGATTCAAATGCTTTTAAAAACTGGGTTTTAACAACAGGTTCACTTAAGATTTTCTTTATGAAGGAACGTAAATCCTCTTCTGGAATTTGTTGTAAAACTTCGATAAACTGTTCTTTCTTTATTTTGTTTTTCTTAGCCATGATACCATGTATTATAGGTTGTAGTTAGTATACAGACCTTTTCTCTGATGGGCCTATATGCATTTGGGGAACAAAGATAACCTATTTGTTTGTAACTCTATCCTAAAAAATGGTATATTTTCAGTATGAATGGTTGAAAAACAAAGGTAATCTATGGTACTAACAACGAAGAAGATGTAATGTTTAACGGATGCATAAGGATGTAGTACACCTGTGCTTCACAAAATATTACATCATAATGAGCAGATCAGGAAAGAAGTTCCCAGCAGGGGGCATTGGGGCGCAGTTTAAAAGTTCCGTGGAATCCCATTCTAGCCAAAGATAGTACATACCCTATATAAGAAGAATGGAATATCAGCAATGCCATGTAGCTGTGCCTTTACTGCTTGTTGATACTTATTGTAACTTGTCTTTAACTGCTTATCATTTACCCACGCAGTATGTGTACATTGTTGATTATCAATAGTATAGCACTCTAAAAGGTACAATCAGTAGGTTGGCAAGTATCTGAGAATGTGTAAGTTAGTGATTTTTAGCACCATTCTCGGCT
>OCHE01000512.1_pt1 | contig 49432 bp, 51 predicted proteins | sample 1538681 | NCBI WGS metagenome assembly OCHE01 (sample SAMN04571717, study PRJEB22368) | human gut metagenome | biome: human gut; material: stool | host: Homo sapiens | place: Luxembourg | collected 2012-08-17
CTTGCTTTTTGGCAAGATCGCAGCCTTTTTTCTTGGGGACTTTTTTTACAGCCCCTTTATTTTGCCCCAGTTGCCACGTTGCAACCGACTAATCTCTGTACATAAGCGTGACCGCCATGCCGTTTATCACGCCCACTACAACTCCGCACACAATGAAAAACACCTTGATAGGCAGGTCAAGCAGAAGCGAGATAAGCCCGAACACGATAACGAACGCCATTGCTCCGCCTATCTGCACAAGAAACTTTCTTTTCACAAGCACAGGAAAACGCTCAGCAAGCTTTGCGGTCTTGTTACCCTTGTGGTCAATTATCCTGTAAATAAGCTGAGTCAGTGCCATTGGTATTCCGATAAATAAAATTGCTGTTATAAGTTTGTCCATTTTAAATTCCTCCATTTTTCACTTAAATCATAGCTTTTTTTGTATCAAAAAAGGCTGCCCAAGACGCAGTTCGTCCGTGGGCAGCCTCATTGCTGCATATAAAATTTCTTTTATCAACAATTAAAGAACTCTTACGCCAACAACGCCCTCGATAGACTTGAAAGCGTCAGCGTCAACGTCGCCTGTAACATCGAGCATTGTGTAAGCCCAGTCTTTCTTAGACTTGTTTACAAGGTTCTCGATATTTGCGCCCTTGTCAGATACAACAGATGTGATCTGTGCGATAAGAGCAGGAACGTTCTTGTGAAGCACGCAAACAAGGTGGTCGCCTGTTTTAGCAAGCTCTGCATTAGGGAAGTTTACAGAATTCTTGATAGTTCCCTTCTCTATATAGTCGATAAGCTCGTGAGCTGCCATTGTTGCACAGTTGTCCTCAGACTCAGGTGTGGAAGCGCCAAGGTGTGGAAGAACGATAACATTCTCCTCGCCAAGAACAACATCATCTGCAAAGTCTGTTACATACTTTGCAACCTTGCCGTCCTTGATAGCCTTTACAACAGCCGCACTGTTGATAAGCTCGCCTCTTGCAAGGTTGATAAGACGAACGCCGTCCTTCATCATTGCTATCTGAGCTTCGTCGATAGTGTTCTTTGTGTCAGGTGTATAAGGAACGTGGATAGTGATATAGTCACTGTTCTTGTAAATATCGTTGATATCAGCTGTTACCTTTACAGCAGGCTCGAGCTGGATAGCTGCGTTTACTGAAAGGAATGGGTCATAGCCGATAACGTCCATGCCAAGTGCAACGGCTGCGTTTGCGATCTTTCCGCCGATAGCACCAAGACCGATAACGCCAAGTGTCTTGCCCAGTATCTCAGGACCTGAGAACTTAGACTTGCCGCCCTCAACTGTCTTTGGAGCGTCAGGAGTGCCCTTAAGTGAAGCAGCCCATGCAGCAGCCTCTGTTATCTTTCTTGAAGCAAGAAGAAGTGCACAAATAGCAAGCTCCTTAACAGCGTTTGAGTTTGCGCCAGGTGTGTTGAATACAACGATTCCCTGCTCTGCGCACTTCTCAACTGGAATATTGTTTACGCCAGCACCTGCTCTTGCAATAGCAAGCAGGCTCTCAGGCATTTCCATATCGTGCATCTTTGCTGAACGTACCATTATAGCGGTAGGATTTTCAGCATTGTCGCTTACTGTGTACTTAGCCTTGTCAAAGATATCAGTACCGCAGGTAGCGATCTTATTTAATGTCTTTATCTCATACATTGTAAATTACCCTCTCTTATAATAAGGTTACGCTTATGCGTTCTCAGCCTCGAACTTCTTCATGAACTCAACAAGCTTTTCAACGCCCTCGATAGGCATTGCGTTGTAGATAGAAGCTCTCATACCGCCAACAGTTCTGTGACCCTTGAGGTTTACAAAGCCTGCTGCTGTAGCCTCAGCAACGAACTTCTTGTCAAGCTCAGCGTCGCCTGTTACGAATGGAACGTTCATAAGAGATCTGTCCTCAGGAACAACAGTGCCCTTGAAGAGCTTGCTCTGGTCAAGATAATCATAGAGTATCTTAGCCTTCTTCTCGTTGTGAGCCTTCATAGCCTCAAGACCGCCCATTTTCTTTATCCACTTGAATACCTTGCCGCAGATATAGATTCCATAGCAAGGAGGTGTGTTATAAAGAGAATCTGCGTCAGCCTGAGTTTTCCACTTGAGCATTGTAGGTGTGCCCTCGAGAACGTCGTCAGTGATAAGATCTTCTCTGATGATAGCAATAACAACGCCGGCAGGACCAACGTTCTTCTGAACACCGCCGTAAATAACGCCGTACTTTGTTACGTCAACAGGCTCAGACAGGAAGCAGGAAGAAACGTCTGCAACAAGTGTGTGACCCTTTGTGTTAGGCAGTGTCTTGTACTTTGTACCATAGATAGTATTGTTTTCGCAGATATAAACATAGTCAGCGTCCTCAGGAATATCGAGGTCTGAACAATCAGGGATATAAGAGAAAGTCTTGTCAGCAGAAGAAGCCACAGCAACAGCCTCGCCGTATTTCTGAGCCTCCTGATAAGCCTTCTTAGCCCACTGACCTGTGATTATGTAAGCCGCTTTCTTGTTCTTCATAAGGTTCATAGGAACGGCTGAGAACTGCTGAGAAGCACCGCCCTGAAGGAACAGCACCTTATAGTTATCAGGGATACCCATAAGATCTCTGATGTCCTTTTCAGCTTCCTTGATGATGTCATCGAACGCCTTGGAACGGTGGCTCATCTCCATTACGCTCATACCTGTGCCCTTATAATCGAGCATTTCATCGGCAGCTTCCTTAAGCACTTCCTCAGGGAGTACAGCAGGACCTGCGCTGAAGTTATATACTCTACCCATTGTTAAACCCTCCATATAAATTAGTTTCTTAGTTTCATTATTTATAAAGACTATAAATATATAAATTAATAATATTATTATATGCCTTTTATAAAAAAAAGTCAAGGGCTGTCATATAAAAATACTCACTCGTCATAAGTTTTTGTACATATCAGCACATAAAGCAGCCCTGAAAACGTGCATTTTTACACCTTACCTATGCCGTTATATATAATAAGCACTGAAAAGCATGAAAAATCAGAATAATACTAAAGCGTTAAAAAGAGGTTAAAATTTTTGGTATTCCTTGAAATCTCCATATTTGTGTAGTATAATGTAATCAATAAAATGCGACAGTTGTAAAAAAATCGGGGAACAATTGTCACTCTCAGGGAAAGAGGATATATATGCAAAAGATATTTTATGTTTCAAGAAATGAGGACAAAGCCCATGATGGAAAAGCCCCGGATATGGACAGATTTCAGCGAGTTGAAAAGCTCAACAGTCTGATCGCGGCAGGCTGGGCTATAAAGGAAATGAAAAGTGAAAACAACAGCACATTCTTTGTGCTTGAGAAAGCAGACTAGACTTTAAATGGACGATATCGAGCCGTATCCTGTCAATAACACAGACACGTTGTTTTGTAGGGGACGGCGCCCTCGACGTCCCGCCCACTCACCAGCTTTTTCAACAAATTTACAGGACGGCAGCCCCACCGTCCTGTTTTTATGTGCAGATAAATTTTGCGAAAACGTTTTATGGGTATTGCATTTCAGAGAGAAATATTGTATAATTAATGTAATCGTTTTAATGAACACAAATGATACTATACATATTATAAAGGAGTAAAAAAATATGGCTTATGTAATCGGCGTAGACTGCGGCACAAGTGGCACTAAGACGGTGCTTTTTGACGAAAAGGGCACTGTTATTTCTTCTGTAACTATTGAATATCCTATGTATCAGCCTAAAAATGGCTATGCAGAACAGGACCCTGCTGACTGGGCAAACGCAATGATAAACACTATCAAGGCTGTTATGACCAAAAGCGGCGTAAATAAAGAGGACGTTGCAGGTGTTGGTATCTCTGGACAGATGCACGGACTTGTTATGCTGGATAAGGACAACAACGTGCTTAGAAAGTCCATAATATGGTGCGATCAGAGAACTGCCGCAGAAGTTGAAGAAATGAACGAAAAGCTAGGCAGAGAAAAGCTCATCAAGATAACAGCAAACCCTGCCCTCACAGGCTGGACGGCTGCGAAAATCCTTTGGGTAAAGAACAACGAGCCTGATATATATGAAAAGTGCAGACACATTCTTCTTCCAAAGGACTATCTGAGATTTATCCTCACAGGCGAATATGCAACAGAGGTTTCCGACGCAAGCGGTATGCAGCTTCTTGACGTGCCAAACCGCTGCTGGTCAAAGGAAGTCTGCGATACGCTTGGCATTGATATGTCAATGCTGGGCAAGGTGTACGAGTCATGCGAGGTAACAGGCAAGGTCACAAAGAAAATGGCTGAGCTTACAGGACTTAAAGAGGGTACTATAGTAGTAGGCGGAGCAGGCGACAATGCCGCTGCGGCTATCGGAACAGGCGTTGCAGAGGACGGTAAGGCGTTCACAACTATCGGAACATCAGGCGTCGTATTTGCACACACTTCTTCTATCTCTATCGACCCAAAGGGCAGAGTTCACACCTGCTGTGCAGCAGTACCGAACGCATGGCACGTTATGGGTGTTACACAAGGCGCAGGACTTTCGCTGAAATGGTTCAGGGATAATTTCTGCAATGCAGAGAAAGAAACAGCAAAGTGCATGGGCGTTGACGAATATTATCTCATGGATAAGGAAGCAGAGAAAGTGCCTGTTGGTGCAAACAGACTTCTCTATCTGCCATATCTCATGGGCGAAAGAACACCGCATCTTGACCCTGACGCAAGAGGAGTATTCTTCGGACTTTCCGCAATGCACACTAAGCGTGATATGCTGAGAGCAGTAATGGAGGGCGTATCATACTCCCTGAGAGATTGTGTTGAGGTATTCAGAGAAATGGATATCAACGTATCCGACATGATGGCATGCGGAGGCGGCGGAAGCTCACCGCTGTGGAGATCAATGCTCGCAGATCTTTACAACTGCCCTGTAAAAACAGCTTCATCGAAAGAAGGTCCAGCCCTTGGCGTAGCACTTCTTGCAGCAACAGGCGCAGGCATTTACTCATCAGTACCGGAAGCTTGTAAGGCAGTAGTAAAGACCGACAAGGTACAGCAGCCTGAAGCAGAGCGAGCACCTGAGTATGAGAAATACTACAAGCTTTACACAGAGATCTATCCTGCACTGAAAGCAGAATTTGCAAAGCTTGCGAAGATGTAATATAAAACCAAAAGCTCCGATTTGCCGTCGGAGCTTTTTTTGTGTTAGAATATTTCGACAACTAAAAAATGGCTCTCCACAATAGCGGAAAGCCGTTTTTACATATTGGTCGGAGTGACCTGATTTGAACAGGCGACCTCTACCACCCCAAGCCCACGCACGAAGTGCGAAGGGCGTTTTTTTATGCCCGAAGCATTAAATGTTGAGGGTGCAGGGCGCATAAAGCTGTGCTGTGCGCCCTGCCTGCCCCCTGCCTGAGTGGCGGTCGCCAAAGTTTTGAACGCAGTGAAAAACTTTGTGTGACATCGCCACGCGTCCACCTCTGGGGTGCAGGTCTGCACACTGTCGCAAGGCTGTGCGTTCCCTTTGTTCTGATTGTGTCATATCGGAGCTACAAACAAGCACCGCTTCTCAATATTATTCCGTAGTGGTCAGCACTTTGTATTCTCGCCGATAGGCGACACTCAGAAGTCTTGATAGTCATTCGGCTCTGTGTAGTCCTCTTGCTCCTGTCGGTCTACGTCATTGCTGTCATTGAGGTATTTCAGCTCGTCAAGTATGTCCTCTTGTTGGTCGGATATGTTTTGCAGTAGCTTGATTATGGTGTCTTGTCCTCTGTCCTGATGTGATTGTCTTATGGATATGTTGAAAACACAAATAATTAAAGCAATAACAATTACTAGCCAAAGTATATTCAACCCTATGAATATTGCTGTTGCTGTTTCTGCATTTTGAAATAATTCCTCAAGCATGGCTACTCCTCTTTATCCTGATTAATTTTTATCATTATCTGCCCTAGTTTCACAAGCGTTTCATTCTGCTGTTTCAATAGTTCCGCCTGCTCCTTGTTCCTCTTTGAAAGCTCATTAACAGTTTTGCAAAGGTCAAGAAATTTGCAGATTAAATAGACTATAAGTGCGAGTATTAACAGATTTATTATTAAACGTGTGGCAAGAATTAATTTTACTGTATCATCTAAAACACTAATTATACTATATACACTATTCAACTTTATTACTCCTTAATTTTTACAATAGCACTATTATTGTTCTGCTGTGTTATGTTGTATTTGCTGTTACTGTCGGCTTTATAGCCTATTCCTCTTTTATCATTCGTAAGTCCTGCTATATAATCAATACTCACTTTATAAAATTTTGCTAACTGTATAACTTTTTCAAATGGGATAGGATATTCACCTGTTTCCCACCTACTATATTGCTTTTGAGAAGTGTCAAGAATTTTCGCTATCATGCTTTGATTTAGTTCCATATCCTCTCTTAAATCTCTAAGTCTTTGATAATAATTAATAAAAATCACCTCACTTATTTGTTTATTCATACAAATTATATCATAGTACATAATTGTTCTATTGACAATAGTACAAAAATGGGGTATATTATATATGTCGGTAGTACATTATTGTACTAATCACTTGATAATCGTAAGTGTCCCATGGAATTTTTTTAAATTAAATTTATTTGAGCAAAGCGAAAAGAAATTTAAGTTAAAAAAATAGGCAATGGAATTCATGAGCAAAGCGAATGAAGTCGCTTGCCGTTCCGCCCCAGCGCCAGCAGGGGCAAAAGGGACACGAAAAAGAAACACAAAGGAAAAGGCAGGAGGAAAAGCCGAAAAACCTCAGAAAGGAAAAAACATGAAAACAACTATTGTAGGCTGGACAAAAAAGAAAGCATTTAACGGAGTAATAGAGGGCAAGCAGATAAACAGCCCTGAAAAGGTCGTCTTTCAGCTTCTGCAGGAAGTTGATAACCCCGACTGTCATGGAAAAATGGTCGATACGCTGAAAATTCCGACCGAAAATGCAATCAGACTTAATGGAAATTCGGAAGATTTCAATAAGTTGCTCGGCTGTGATGTTATGCTGAACTATCAGATTTTTAACGGACGTTCTCAGCTTGTTGATATCACCGTTATCAATGCAGACGGAACACTTCACCGCAACACAAAATAATAAGCGGTGAAACCGCTGTTATAAAAATTTAATAAGAAAGGAGTTTTGCTAACAATGGAAGCTGTAACAACAATGCTTAGTAATGCCGTTACTGTTTTTGGTTCTTGTTGGGACGCTATGACAAGCAACGTACCTATTGCAATTCTTGTAGGTCTGTCTCTTCTCGGCTCAGGTGCAGGACTTTTCGCAAAGTTCAGACACGCTGTATAAGCAAAACCATTTACATAAGCGGAGTAATTCAAATTGCTCCGCTTAATTATTTTGAAAGGAAGTTGATAAATTGAGAAAAAAGATTAAGCAAGTGTTGTGTATGTTCTCTGCACTTGTTGTGATGATATGTTGTGCCGTTCCTGCATTCGCTGATGATATAAATCAGGGTGGCATTACACAAGACACTGGTATTATTCATGCTGTTTCATATATGAAACAACAGATTATTGCCAAAGGCGGAACATTGGATAATAAAAATTATATTGCTGTTTGGTCTTATCCTAATGATTATGCTATTAATGTTCAATTAATTTCTTTTCCTAATAATACTCTTAACCTTACTAATGGCAAATATTCGTTTGTACATTATGCACCTGATATTTATTGTGATATGTCCAAATATGATTATTCAAAATGGGATGATTATGATAGGTATACTATTTCTATATCGTCCTCAACATCTACAATTTATGATGGTACTCAAGAATTTTTTATTGATGATAGTTCCTCGAAAAGTTCATGGCATATAATTGATACAAATATGAAAATTACTAACAATGGCGAAGATGTAACACCTACTGACCCTAATACTGTTCCTACTCCGTTTACTATTACATATAGTCCTGACTTGAAACTTAATCTTAAACGTAAAACTTCTGATTATGAAACAAAGTCTATTGATGTTACATTGACTCTTAATCAAGATTATCTTGATTGGTATATTAGGCGCTATGCTGAAATGAAATTAAATGTTGAAGTTGGAAAACTTGATAGTGAAAGTATTGAAGCTATTCTTGGTACAAAAAATCTTGTAGAAGTTTTTGATTTAACAGGCTGTGGTAAATCTAAGTGTATTTATTTTATATCTCTTTCAGATCCCTCTAAACCTCTTAGAACTGTTACACAAAACAGTGTATATACATATCTATCTCAACAACGTTATAGTATTGTTGATAAAGATAATGGAGATATAGATGGCTCAACTAGTACGGCTGTTTATGCTAATGGTTTGTATCCGTACTTTACTGTAGATTTTAAAGAATATTTTAAACATACAATGCAATCTGATATTGCTTCTGAAAATTGTTCTTACAAAAAATATCAGGCTGTTGTAAAAAACTTGCCTTCATATCAGCTTTCTATACCTCTTGAAAATATAGATGCAGAAAAGTTTGAAGTTATATCCGTTCTTAATTCTATCCTTACTTGTGAAACTTTATTCCCTACTGAAAGCGGTCAATCTGTTTTTGATGATAGTTTTAAATCAGCTTATAGCGTTGATAGAGGACCTAAAGGTGTTTCCTTTAATAATATAGATTATGTTGATGTTGATAAATGGGATACTGATGATACAGGTTATCTTGACTATTTTTCAAAATCTGATTGTTATTCTGTTTATACTGCTAAATTTAGTTTTGATAGTTATCCTAAATATGTTCCTCTTAAAGACGGCAAGGGCAATGATATTGATATGATTAAAACTAACCCTTTTGATTATTCAATGCACCCTGTTAAACCTGGTACTTATCAATCAGTAAATAAAGACGGTTCTTTATCAGAAGAACGCACACTTGAAGAACAGAAGAAGCATGATAAAGATAATACTTTTTCTAAAAATTTTGCTAGTGTTGATTATACCGACTTTTCATCTATTTTTTCAACCTCTAGTTCATACTTTGAATTTTTAACTGCTTCAATCCGTATTCTTCCAGATTGGTTTATTGCTACTTTTACAGCATGGTTTGTTACATTTCTCACACTTGCACTTATTAAGTATGTCATTCAATAAGGGGGTATATTATGCGTGTAGTTGCTATTCTTGTATCTGCTATATTGTTTTATCTTATCCCTGACGCTGTTCTTGAAACTATTTTTTCAACTGGCTTTACTGCCTGCCGTAACATTTCTCAGTATATTTTTAATGCTGTTTCTAATCTTATTAAATAAGGTGGTGTGTATGGATATTATTTATGCGTTCAAAGCTATCTTTTATAATTTAACTCTCTGTATGTCTTATACTTTTGATTTTGGCTCTTTTACTTTTTCTCTTGGTTCTGTTATTGTCGGCAGTATGATTTTGTCCTGTTCATCTGCTTTCATTATATATCTTTTAAAACGATAGGAGTAATTATAATGGTTAATATAATATGTTTTGTTCTTGCCGTATTGATGATCTTTTCACTTATATGGCTCGTTAGGAGGTAAAAAAATGCTTAACTTGGTTTTGTTTATACTTGTTGTCTGCTTTTTGGTTTGTACTATAAGCGGTGTTATAGGTTTCTTCACTGACCTTAGAAACTTTAAAGCTGAACATGAGTTCAGCGGAAACAGAAAACAGCTTATAGAATATCTTATGTTCGGTGAAGATGTTGAAATAAAAGCCGTTCCTGCGGTTGAAACTAATGATAGTGAGGTGAATGATAATGAAAGTACACATAGTGTTTGATGAAAATAACCCATTTTTTCAGCTTTTGAAGTCAATGGGCTGTGATCTCTCGCAAGAAATCATGAATAGATATGACGCTTTGCTCCTCGGCATGGCATTTATATTCGCTGTGGTTATGCTTTGTATCTTCTGCAAGTTCTTTTATAATGTGATGATACGCATGACACGTTGTGCAAGTGCTGTGTGAGGTGTTACATGAATAGAAAACTATCTCCTATAATTAACATTATGTGTTGTATGCTTGATACTTGGTTTTTCACTGCTCCCTTTATAGTTTTTCATGTAATTACTTTTAATAGTATTATTTCATATCCCTTTACTACTCCTAAACAAACTGCTTTATTTGGATTTGTTTTTTCTTTTCTTTTGGAGATTATTATACATCATCTTATTTTTTCTGTTTTTCATCTTGTTGATTATTTTAGAAAGGATTAATGTTATGATACTCTTTGATTACATAAAACAAATACCGCCCTTTATCACCTATGAGGTATATGACCACCTTTTCGGTGCATACTTCAATAATTCCACTATATTTCAAGGTTGGGGTATTCACCTTTATACTGGTAAATTCGGCACTGGTAAAACGTCAACTCTTGCTCAGATAGCATATAACTATTGCGTGCGTTATCCTCAGTTGTCTATACTTACTAATATTAATCTTCAAAACTTCCCTGAGTGGACGAATATATATAAGCTTAATTCCGCACAAGATATTCTGCACGCTCCTAAAAATTGCATTGTGGTGATTGATGAAATAGGCACTATCTTTAATTCTCGTGATTTCTCAGGTGGTAAAAGAGCCGTTCCTAAACCGCTTTTTCAGCACCTTTGCCAATGTCGTAAGCGCAAAATGATGATACTTGCTACAGTGCAACGTTTCAATCTGCTTGATAAGCAGATACGAGATATAACGGCTACAGTGTCAACGTGCCGTGCTACATTCCGTCACCCTTATACACGTCTTATAAAGGTCAAAACCTATGATATAGACGAGTATGAAGCGTATACGGAGAATAAGTCATATATGCCGAAAAAGCTTTACAGCCGTTTGTATTTGCAGACTAATCAGAGCCGACAGCTATATGATACTTCTCAGCTTGTAGATAATATGCTTGATAAGGAGTATATCAGCGACACGGAAATACTTGCTAATCGTGGAGTAGATGTCACAAGTGACATAATGCACGATAGAAAGACAAGCAGAAGCCTGCGAAAAAGACGTGGCGTATAGCCACGAGCGACCGCAGGGGCGAGCGCTTGCGCCACCCTGCGGTGCGTGTGGCTATTACTTGATATTAGCCACAAAAAGTACTCACTTTTAAAAATGAGGTGTTAAAAATGCCCCTAAAAACGTCCTCTAAAGAGGTCAAGTGCAATACAAAGATAAAGGAATATCGTGACGGCAGTTACACTATAACACGTTCTGACCGACACATTTTTAAAGACCCTGCATTTGAGTATCACTGCAAGCATGAACATAGTATTGACGAACGTTCAAGACAAGAGCAACTTAAAACGGCTCGTGAAAATTACATATGTTATTTTGAGTATGAGGACGAAAAAGGAAACATAACGCTTGATATGCTTGATACTCGCAAGTTTAAAGATAAGCAGTCACAAAGCGGTGAAGTTCGTTCCGATAGTGTTCAAAGAGCAAAGCAAAGTATCTTTGATATTGTTTATCAGAATGATTGGAAGTACTTTCTTACTATAACATTTAGCGGTAAAGATTTTGACCGCTCCGACCCTCGGGAAGTCTTTAAGCCCTTGAAACGTTGGTTTGATAATGCTGTTCAACGTAAAGGCTTGTGTTATGTCCTTGTTCCTGAGTATCACAAAAAAGGCGGTATACACTGCCACGCCCTTATAAACGATTGTGACTTTAAGTTCGTTGATAGTGGTACACGTCTTGTTAAGGGTCATGACAAGCCTCTTAAAATAGATACTATAAAGCGCCTGCATATATGTGATAAACTCGGCTGTGATATATCTGATTTGCCTGTAGTGTATAATGTTTCTGATTGGAAATATGGATTTTCAACCGCTATTCAGACTTACGGGCAGATGTCAAACCTAGCTTTTTATGTCACTAAGTACATAACAAAGGACGTGAAAAAAATCTTCGGTAAATTCTTCTGGAGTAGCAAGAACATAGTCCGCAAAACTAAAGAGATCTATTGCAATTCAGATTTCAAAGATGATTTGCCGATAGTCTCCCCCCCTCGTGCTAATGTCTGTTATCAGTATGAAAGTAGTTTCACCTTTTCAAGTCAAGTCGAAAAGAACTGCAATGATATACTTCAATATCTTAAAGAGAATGGAAATGATGATGTCCTATGATTTTTAAAGAATGGTTTGAGATGTTCTATAACGCATACTGCGTTGATGTGATAGCCTATGATTGCTATAAGGACTATTACTATATTAATCAAAAACACTTCGGTTATATTGCCGATATGGAGCTTCTGAGTGTAAAGCCTATTGATATTCAGAACTGTTTAAAATCTACTCTTACATACAGTAACGAACGTCAACGCCGTGCATACTTTCTGTTAAAACGTGTTTTCCGTGAAGCTATAGTTAATGGTTATTGTGACAAAAACCCTTGCGATTATGTTAAACCTCCAAAACGTATAAAAAAAGAAGCTGAATATTTCAGCCCCGATAATCTCGTACATCTTTTTGATGATGATAGCAGCGTTTGCAGAATGTTTCAGCTTGACTTGTGGACAGGTCTCCGCCGTGGTGAACTTCTCGCTCTTAGTTGGGATAACATTGACCTTGATAACAGATATCTTAAAGTTTGTCAGACACTCGTACATACTTCATGCGGTGATAGGATTGTACAGACCACAAAATCTCGCCGTGATAGGCTTATCCCCTTGCATAGCAATGCAATAGCTATTCTTCATCAGATACGCTCTCAGGACGTCTCAGACGGCTTTCTGTTCGTTTCGCCTATAACGCATACAGTAATATCCCTTAGACGTTATAACAGGCTCTTTAGAACGTTCTATGAGCAACAAAAAACAAAGTATCCTGATTTACAGTATCTCACCCCGCACAAGCTTAGACATAGCTATGCAACGTATCTTATTCAGTGCGGTGCAGATATCGAAACCCTTAGAGCATTGCTTGGACACGTTGATATAACAACTACCCAGCGTTATGTACATAGCAATTTCAACCAAATGTGCAAAGCTGTGAATAATCTCAAATTTGAATAAAGGAGTTTTTTAAAATGAAAGAGTTTAATTTTTGGTGCAAGGAAAATACTGATTTTGGTAAGTGCGATAATAAGAAATGCGGTTTTTTTGAGTGCGGCTGTTATGGTTACTGTGAGGAATGTGTTTATCATTTTACGGATTCAACTGTTTGTGAAAATTGTTCCGCCCCTCAATTTATGAGAGATTATTCAAAACAGCAGGAAAATGATTAATAAAAAAATGCAGGGGCTTAATGCTCCTGCATATCTCGTTTTATAAGTTCGTTAATGTAGCCGTTTAGGCTCATTCCCTTGTTTTCGGCTTATAGTTATACCCTTGATTTACTCAAAAAAAATCAATCGAATTTAATTTGGTCTAAGTCTGCTCTTGAAAAATTCGATTCTGAATTATATGAAAAAATTCTTGCGTTTGAAAATATTTAGATTTTCTTCTTCGTATTCGTCATGTTTCGCATGAAATGAGGTGATTTTATGGCTTTTATCCCTATTATTTTATTCTTGCTTTTGATTTTAGTTCTTATTCTCTTGTTCGTTGATGATTTTCTTTACTATGGTGATAACCTTGATATCTTGTTACCTTTGGCTTTTTTGTTAGCTTATATAAATCCTTTAATTATCTATGTGTTTTATAAATAATGAGTAATAAAAGGCTGTTGCAAATGCAACAGCCTTTTGCTTTGGTCGGAGTGACCGGATTTGAACCGACGACCTCTACCACCCCAAACACAGATAGAAAATTTTAGGAGAAAAACCGCCGTATTTTGCTTAAATATCGGCGGTTTTATTGTGCATAGAAATATTACAAAAAGTTTAGTTTGTTAGTGCGGTATTTTAACAAATTATACATTGACAAGAAATATTACAAGCATTTACGCCGTTTACCTAATGTTATATAATATAACTGTAGTCAAGAGAACTACAACAAATTATTAATTAATTACGGAGGTATGCAAGATGTATATTGTAAAAGGTTTCAAGAAAAATAGCGGCGTTATCAAGGCTACGGGCAAAAAATGGGAAAATTTTTCGTTGTTCTGCCTAAAGGAAAGCAAGGACGATAGCGTAACAGGTTATGAAGTCCATACCGCTAAAGTTTCGCCGTCTATCCTGCAAGAGGTTTTTCCAAACTCTGCGGCTATGATAGATAGCAAAATAAATATAAACTATGGCGTTCGTACTTTCGGCGGTGTTGAAAAACTCGTTGTTGAAAGTATAGACATAATCAAGTAAGAAAGGAGATTAAAGAATATGCCTATTACAGTTCTCACAGGTGAAACAACCGCTATTACTTCGGGTGTAACAACTATTACTGACCTTGTGTCTCAGGTCTGGACTATTATGACAGGCAATCCGCTTGTTATGGTCTTTGTAGGTGCATCGCTCCTCGGCGTTGCAATCGGCGTTATCCGTAAGCTTACAAAGGGCAAGGCTTAATTTCGTGTACAACCGCTTGGGGGCGGAGCTTCTGCTCCGTCCTCTATTTTTTATCGATAGGAGAAAACAAAATGAAAAATGTTGATACAGTATCTAAAAATGACCTGTCAAGTGTTCCGTGGTACATGAATAGAAAACTATTTCATATAATTAACTTTATGTTTTGTATGCTTGATACTTGGCTTTTCATTGCCCCCTTTATAGTTTTTCATGTAATTACTTTTAATAGTATAATTTCATATCCCTTTACTACACCTAAACAAACTGCTTTATTTGGATTTACTTTGTCTTTTCTTTTGGAGTTTATTATACATCATCTTATTTTTTCTGTTTGTCATCTTGTTGATTATTTTAGAAAGGAGAAAAAAATATGAAAACAAAACTTCGGCGGCTTTTGTCAATCCTCTCCGCTATGGTATTGATGATACTCTGTGCCGTTCCTGCGTTTGCTGAGGATATTGGCACGACTGATAATAATATGACAAATATTCGGCAAGCTATTTCATACATGAAACAACAGATTGTTGAAAAAGGTGGCACACTTGACGACAAAAATTACATTGCTGTTTGGTCTTATCCTAATGATTATGCTATCAATGTTAAATTAATTTCGTTTCCAAATAATTCTATTAATCTTACTAATGGCAAATATTCGTTTGAACATTATGTACCTGATATTTATTGTGATATGTATAAATATGACTCTTCAAAGTGGGACGATTATGATAGATATACTATTTCTATATCTCAATCAACATCTACAACTTTCGACGGAAATCAAGAATTTTTTATTGATGATAGTTCCTCAAAGTATTCATGGCATATAATTGATACAAATATGAAAATTACTAATAACGGCATTGATGTTACACCTGTTGACCCTAACGCCCCACCAGTTCCCTTTATTGTCGATTATTCCCCTGCTCTCTCTGAGGGCATGAGCCGCAAGGGAACTCTTGTCGCTCCGGGTGCAAGTAATGACGGACAGGAAATTGAAAGCAATGGTCTTAACGTCCGTGTCACACTAACGGACGAATTTTTAAAACTCCGTGACAGCTATGATGAACTTAAAGATTATACATATGAATTTGTATGTTATATTACTACTTCCCCGCCTGAAAAGTCGTCTTATGAAGAAAGCGTTAAAAACGCTGTTTATACTTCTTTGGACTATGGCAAATATATGTATACTACAAGCGGCGTTGTTGATGATGTTACGGACGACAATAAAGAGCCTGCAGAATGGATAAAGGCAGAGGGCATAAATGCAGGTTACATTATTGGTAAGGGTGGCTCTGTCAAGAATGTTACTATCAATCTTGAAAATCTTGATAGTTCACAGTTCACAGCCGATACAAAGCTTTATATCGTGGTATATGGTCGCTTGACCTCTCTTTCAGTTCCTACTCCTGATTACTTTGACCTTGACAATCAAGGTTATTTGTGCAATCAAGGTTCTTTGAATACAAAGCAGATTGTAACAGTAAATGCTGACCCCGAAACAGGCGAGGGAACAGACGTTGTAATGCCTGATTACTATTGTGTAACGTCAACGGCATTTAATTATAAAGATTATCCTGAATATAAGCCGAAAATCTTCAAGAATGGTGCTGAAATGGATACAAACAAGCCGTTTACTGATTACCTTGATAAGAAGTTGACTCCTGATTATATGTATGATTATGATATGGATAAAAACGGAGAAAGCGGTCTTGCTCCTGACGATTTCGAGAAGTATGAGGAACAAAAAAATCTTGATAAAAATTTCGGTTCTGTCGATTTCGGACTTGACAGCATTAAATCAGTGTTTGACGGCTCGTCCGATTTCTTCAAGTTCTTAACCGCTAGTGTTGGCATTTTGCCTACAACGTTCTTAACTATCCTGATCTCTTTCTTTGTTGTCATGTTAGCAATTTGCGTTGTTAAATGGGTTTTGAAATAGGGGGTGCAAAATGGATTGGTTTTCACTTATGAAGTCGCTGTTTGTATCAATACAACACTTGATGTGCTTGCGTATTCGTTTCGGTGAATTTAGCTTTACAGTAGGTGCAATGATTATTGGATTGTTTGTTATATCCTGCTCTATTGCCCTGTTGCAGTATCTTTTCCACAATACATAAGGAGTTGTTAAAATGGTTGCAATATTAAAATTATTTGTCCTGTCACTGATAGTAATTCTTGCTATCAGTGCAGTTCTCGGCGTGGTGGCGTTCTTTATGGACTTGCACGCCTTTAAATCTGATAAAGACTTGTCGCTCCCTCGTAAACGGCTTATAGAAGCACTATACGAAGAACAGGAGTTAAAAAAGCAATCGGCTGAACAGCCACAGAACACGCCGCAGAGCGACAAGCAAGAGCCTGAGAAAGAGGGGTGGTAAATTTGCTATATGATGTTCAAAATGCCTGCTATCAGCTTTTAAAGCTTCTTGGCTGTGACTTAGCCGCTATTGATGTTATTAAAACGTGGAAGCAATTCGGTGTGCTTTGCATTGAATTTGTGTTCGCTTGCTTAATGCTTTTCCTGCTTTGGAAAATGCTTTACAATGCTATGATTCGCTTTTTCAATCCTCGGAGGTGATAACCTTGTTTACTATTCTTGCTTTGTATATTATCTCTGTTATACTTTATTTTATTTTTAATTGGGGTGATAAATAAATGGTCCTTTTCGATTACTTCATACGCCTGCCTTCACTGGCGGCGTATCTCGCATATGATAAGGTTACAAGCTTTTATTTCAATTGGTCGAAGATTTTCAACGGTTGGGGTATACACCTTTTTGTCGGTAAATTCGGTGCTGGAAAAACTTCTCTCATGGTCGCCGAAGCTTATAAACTCTGTCGCAAATATCCGCAGTTGCACATTTTAACAAACATTAATATCAAAAACTTTCCCGATTATACTAAGATAATCCCCTTGAACACTGCACAAGATATTCTCAATGCCCCTAAAAACACGCTTGTACTTATTGATGAAATAGGTACTATATTTAATAGCCGTGACTTTTCGGGCGGTAAATGTGCCGTCCCTAAACCTCTATTTCAGCATTTGTGCCAATGCCGTAAACGGCGTATGATGATATATGCAACAGTGCAGAGATTTAACCTCTTAGATAAGCAGATACGTGATATAACCGCAGACGTTACCGCTTGCCATACGCATTTCAAACACCCTTTCTGCCGTATACAGACAGGTTATACATATGACATCGAAGAATACGAGTTATATTCTGAAAATAAGGCTTATACGCCTGCTCAGATGTATAATAGAACGTATCTACAGACTAATAAACGCCGTCAGCTCTACGATACATCACAGCTTGTCACGAATATGCTACAAAAAGAGTATTTGTCTGATGAAGAGATACTCGCCAATCGTGAGGGCATAGATTCTAACACACAGCCACTTGACCGAAAGCAAAAGAAATCTATTCGCAAGCGGAAAAATGCTTGGTAATGAAACAACTCGCAGTGGTTGCCGTGAGGCTCACTGCGAGTTGTTGTTATCTTTGTTGTTAATCATCAGCAGATTGCTATTAACTGTGTTCTGCTGTATCTGTCTTAATAATTCCGTCTGCTTTTCTTCTTCTCGTCTTATCGCTTTGCTGTTGCCTGCTGTTTCAAATATGGCACATATTAACAGTATCACAATGACTATTTTCACGATAAGTATAACAACGCCCATTGACGTCATAGCGTCCAACGCCGTGAATATTTCTTCCATACTCTCACCCCTCGTCTGTATGTGTCTTTATTACAATGTGGCTGTCCTCTGCGGATTTTATCTCATCAGTGATAACCTTTTTGAGATATCCTGCTTTTGATAAACCAAGCTCTTTTGCTCGGTCATTTATCATCTGATTAAACCCCTTTGGAGCATAAAACTGTATTTTTTCGAGATTTTCTGCGTTCCATTTTGCATTTGCTTTCTTCTTGGCTTCTGATACCGCCATTACCTCACCACCTTTTCTACATTATACTATATCTATTGTAATTTGTCAACCACAATATACACTATATCCAGTTAATAATTATTTAATAAATACTTTACACTATATCCATTGCACATGGACTAGATATAGTGTATACTTAATACAGACAAAGGGAAAGCGGTTATCCCACAAACCGCAGAAGAAAGGGTGTTTAAAATGACTATTTCAAATTACTATGTTCGTGAGTATCTTCGCCTTTATCGTGAATATCGTAAAGTAATTAATATATTTGATGCTTTTCTTTTGTATGGGAAAATAGAATACACCCTCGGTGAGTTGCGGAGAGATCTTTCTCTTGACTATCAATTTCACTGTGCCCTTCATGATAGGCTCTTTAATCTTTCTTGCCGTACTTGTGAAAAGTTCGGTCGTACTTGTGAAAAGTTCGGTAAACTTAAATCTCAGAATAATTTCTGATTTTTTTCTAAACTGAAAGGAGATTTTTATGAAAAATAAATTTTACACTGAGCAAAAGCACAGAGAAACTATGAATTCTGTTGATATGCTCGAAGGTCTTATTAATCGTATGTGCGTTACTAATGATGTCGATGAATTACGTCATCTTCTGACTTCTTCAATGTGTAGTTTGTCTGAATTATATGTTGTTGAGCGTGAAAAACTCAAAGAACGTATTTCTCAGAATGATTTCTGATTTTTCTATCTGTAAAATCTATCATGCGAACGGCTGGGGGTGAATTGCGAATTGTTGGAATTGTTGGAATGTTGGAAACAACAGCTTACAGGTTTTCAACATTTCAATGATTTCAATGATTCACAAGAGGGGAACGCCGTTCAAGATTTCCCCTTTTCACTTCCCTCTCGGCGTTCTGCTATACTCTTATGAAGTCGGGGTTAGTATTACCCCCGACTTCTGCACATTGCACAAAGTTTATAAATCTGCGTATCTACGTTATTAATCTTGTGCGAAAATATTTGCACAACTTCTGCACAAAAGGTGGTGATGTTAATATGGCTGATTTCAGTTGCCATTCTGCGTTCTGCGTTATAAACAACCCTCGCTACGATATTACATACAAGCACAATGAAGAGGGTGAAATAATCAAAGACGAGAACGGCAAGGCGGTTATATTAAAGCAAGAGCCTACGGAGTATCATTCATTGACAGAACAACAGATATGTGATGATGTTCTTAATAAGTGGGTCGGTGATGATGATAAGCGAACAGGAGCGGTTTTATTCTGCGTTTCTGCCCTCGGTCTTGAACACTTGCATTGTGTGTTTGAGAGTGAAAAGACGTTCCGTCCGCTGTCTGCCTTGAAAAAGCTTTTCCCTAAAGTTCATATTGAGATAACCAAAGGGAACAAAAAGCAAGTCGAGGACTATATAAACAAGGTCGGCAAGTTTGAGGAAAAGGGCGAAAAGATAATCGCAAAATCGCAGGTCGGTGAGATAAAAGGCTGTCAAGGCAAGCGAAACGATTTGATTTCAATGTCTGATATCCGTGACTTGATTTACAGCGGACAAACTCCAAACGATATATATAGACAATATCCACAGGCTATCAAGTCCAAAACGGCAACAGAGGAACTATTTTATTTGTACCGCAAGGACAACACGCCGCCCGAACGTGATGTGAAAGTACATTGGCTGTTTGGCGGTACTGGGTGCGGAAAATCATACACATACATTGAACTATGTGAAAAGCATGGTGATGTAAATATCTATCGTGTGACCGACTATGACCACCCTTTTGACGGCTACCAAGGAGAGCCGATATTAATACTTGACGAGTTCCGAGGGCGTATCTCATACAGCTATTTGCTCATTCTTCTTGACAAGTACCGCTCTCAGGTATCTGCACGATACAGCAATAAAATGACGTTATGGACGGAAGTATATATAACTTCTCCGTTCCTGCCTACAGAACTTTATCAAAAGGCTGCTGAACGTAATGACGGTATAGACAAGCTTGAACAGCTTACAAGGCGTATTGATGATATTGTGTATTGTTTCAAATATCCTGCCGAGAACAACATCGGTACGTTTTATTGCAAATACAACGTTGATTTTGACTTGCATTGTGATAGTTACTCTATCCGTGAGCAGTGTTCTCACGTTCGTCATGTGGTTTCACAAATGGGATTGTTCACACTTATGGACGGCTTAACGTCAAAATTTGTTGAAAATAAAAACAAAAATATCGGCTGATTTTACAAAGCCGACAACATATATTATAATCATTTCAGGAGGTATAATTATGAAGCAAAAAGAAATTTGCAAGGAAGAAATCAATCTTTTCTATTTGTGGCTCTGTGGCACAATAGGCAAAGAGAAAGGAGAGGATAAAAGGCTTGTGTTTCTGTGCTGTCCTGCTGAGCGTGACACGCTCCTTAGGCTGTTTCTTGCAGAGTACAAAGCAGAACACCGCTACAACGCATTTAAGAGGGCTTTTCAGCCGTCCACACGCATTATAACAGTAAAAAGAGTGTAGCCATTATAAGCCCATGTATTGGCGTACATGGAATGACTACACCTGATATTACAACCCCTCGAAAGGAAGTAATCACTATGAAATTTAAAGAATTTTATTACAAGGACTTTCGCCCCTCATATCTTGAGGGCGTTGTCCGCTACCCTGAGCAAACTGACTATGTGATTGAGCAGAATTGCAAGCCTATTAACGATAAAGACGTTTCAGAAATAGGGCTTTCTGACCTCAACAATCTCATCAAGCAATGTGATGATACATATTGTATTGACAGAGTAAAAAAGCTCCGCAGTGTCCTTAAACGTATCATGAGATACGCTTACGCTTGCCGTTACACTCCCATTGATCTTTCAGCCTTTGAACTTAGGCGGTGCAGGAAACGCCCTGAAACAGTGCAACAGCTATCATTTACGGCGGAGCAAGCCGCTTTTCTGACTTCGGGCGATAGCACTATAATGAAGATGTTCCGTTTTGAGTGCTTGACAGGTCTACGCCGTGAAGAAATACTTGCCTTGCGTTGGGAGAACGTTGACCTACCTCACCGCCGTATCTTTGTTTGTCAAACTGTGGTTGTGCTTAAAGGCTGTGCAAGGCTCGTGAATGATACGAAAAACCACAAGTTCCGCTATGTTGAACTTAACGAAACAGCTTATAAACTTCTTCTTTCACTGCCTGTTACCTGTGATTTTGTGTTTGGCAATCCACGTTCAAAGAACTTTCTCAGCCCTCGCCGTTACCACGAGGAGTATAACACAATGTTCATTCGCAAGAATGAGGAGTGGAAAAAGACCCACTCTGAGGGCTTACCGCACCTCACACCGCACAAGTTCCGTCACACGTTTGCAAGTCTGCTGACCGCTAACGGAGCGGATGTCAAGACAGTTGCCGACTTACTCGGTCACACAAAGCTTGATACCACAAACATTTATTTGCATAGTTATGATGATTTACGCCGTCAGGCGGTCGATAAGATACAATTAGATAATTAATTTAACAGCCGCTCTTCGGGCTTTTGGTCGGAGTGACCGGATTTGAACCGACGACCTCTACCACCCCAAGGTAGCGCGCTACCAATCTGCGCCACACCCCGATATCGTATATATTATACCCGATTTGGATACAATAGTCAAGAGTTTTCAATCAAAATAAAAAAATTGCAAAAAAGGTATTGACATTCACATTCATTTGTGATATAATAAATAAGCACTCAAGAGAGAGCACAAAAAAATATCGCGGGATGGAGCAGTTCGGTAGCTCGTCGGGCTCATAACCCGAAGGTCGTTGGTTCAAATCCAGCTCCCGCAACCAATTTCAGGACTATCGTTTGATAGTCCTTTTTTCATGCCCAGATCACCCACAAATACCACAAAAAGATCGACCAGTAATCCCATTTGGGATCTACTGACCGATCTTGCTGTTTATTCACTTGCACAAAACGTAACGCCAGCCTTAAATCAACGTTCCTTGTCCGTCAGCTCAAACCTGATACTGTGCAGGTCAAGCCCATTCTGCGCAAAGTATATCCTGAAAGTTGTGAAGCGTGAGAACATAGGCGTTTCCTTTTCCATTGAAACAGCCTTGCCACCAGTGCCGTTGAACGTGAACGTACCCACCGCAGTTCCCATGCTGAACAGCGTCATAGGTATCTGCGCAAGCTCACTCTGCGTAGAGCTTGCCGTAACTATCACCCTGTAAATACCGAAGTTTGACAGGTCAAGAGCAAAGCTATAAGAAGTGCCTTTCTTTGTGTCAACATCACTAAGGTCAAGAGTTATGTCACGGTCTACCTTATAAAACTGTACAGGCTTGTCGTCCTCCTGCTCCTCGTCCTCTCGGTTTATCACCTTGACAGTATCTCCTATACCCTCCGCACGCTTAAGAGCATTAGTGTGAAGAAGAAATCCGCATATGTTCGCCGCATTTCTCTGAAGCTCACACCTCTCTATACCGCCATTTTCAAGGGCAACAAGCGTGTTATCGTCATTCTTTTCTCCGTCAGGACAAACCATGTAAACATCGTTCTGCGCCCTAGCCATAGCTGCAAGATCCGTCTTGTCAGGCTCTTTTCCACGAACGTTTATGTTCGCCCACCAGTCCGTCATGGTGAAGCCCTTGAAGCCCCATTCCTCACGAAGTATCACTGTGTTAAGGTCAAAGTTTCCTGCCGTCCACAAGCCGTTTACTCTGCCATATGTGGTCATAACAGAGGAAGCTCCTCCCTCTTTTACCGCTATCTCAAAACCCTTTAGATATATCTCCCTGAGTGCTCTTTCCGATACCACCGAGTCGATAAAATGCCTGTTTGTCTCACGATTGTTCGCACAGAAGTGCTTTATCGTACCTGTCACCCCTGCACCAGCCATGCCCTTTAACTCAGCCGACGCCATTTTGCCCGTAAGAAAAGGATCTTCCGAGAAATACTCAAAGTTTCTGCCGTTCAAAGGGTGTCTGTGAATGTTCATTCCAGGGCCAAGCAGACAATCCACCTTGTTAGCCGCCATTTCAAGTCCCATAAAAGTGAAAAGCTCACTTGTAAGCTCCTTGTTGAACGAAGAAGCTATCATAGTGCCGTTCGGCAGGCTGAAAGCCTTTGTGCCGCAGTCAAGTCTCATGCCCGACGGACCGTCCGAACAGCAGCCAGCAGGTATGCCAAAGCCATTGAGATTTTCCGACACTCCTCCGAACGCCGAAGCCGTACCAGCCGTGACCCTGGGGCTTCCCATGCCCTCGCCCCTTATAATGCAGGAAAGGTCATAGTCTGAAAGCTGTGCAATAAATTCGTCCATTGTGTTCTTGCCGTTCTTAACGTCCCAAAGCTTTATGCCCTTGTCACCGGTGTATGCTATCTCTTTCGGAAGCTTCTCCAAACGCCTTGCACTTTCGTCTACCTCAGATACAGGCACAGCCTCTCTGCCAATGCTGAAAGCTCCGCCCTCGCAAACAGGCTTTATCCTCTCAAAACTCTCCACAGGAGCAAGCGCCTGAGTGAGCCTTTCTGTTACCAGATCCTCACCCTGCTCAAAACTGCAAGCATATTCAGCACTTCTCACGTCACTGCCCACATAGAATTTATATTCCCCTGCTTCAAGCACATAGCATGACTTGTTGCCCGTCACACCCGAATCGTCATAAGAAGCAAGCTTTGCGATATCCACTGCTATCTCAACCACCTGCTCTTCCTGCGGTACAAGCTCCCTGGTCTTTTCAAAACCGCAAAGCACTCTAGCCGCCTTGCCGAGCCTTCCCTGCGGAGCTTCGCAGTAGACCTCTATTACCTCTTTGCCCTTGTAAGAACCGATATTTTTCACCGATACAGAAAGCTTCACAGCCCCCTCTGTTATCTCAGCCTTTTCCGTCTTTATCTCAAACTCAGTGTATGAAAGACCAAATCCGAACGGATAAAGCACCTTTTCTTTAGCAAAAGTCTCAAAATAGCGATATCCCACATAAATATCCTCAGCGTAAATATCCCTGTTTTTCTCCCTGCCGAAATTAGCGTCCGAAGGGTAGTCTGACGCCTTGGATGCGATAGTGTCAGGAAGCTTTCCGCTTGGGCTGACCTTTCCTGTCAAAACGTCCGCTGTACCCTTTCCGCCTGTCATTCCCCCCTGCCAAACATAAAGCACAGCGTCAGGGGCAATTCTGTTTATGTCGGTCATATCGATGATATTTCCCACATTGAGAAGCAAAACAACTTTTTTGAAATGCTTTCTCACCACCGTGAGCATAGCTATCTCGTCATCGCTTAGCAAATAAGAGCCTGCCTCCAGCCTGTTGTCCTGCTCCTCGCCTGCCGTCCTGCCTATTATCACAATGGCAGTTTCACAGCTTTTTGCAGTTTCTTTGACAAGCCCCTCGTCAAGTGGCATCTCTTTCTGCGACCAAGGCTCTCCGCCCCAGCCCTCGCCTAAGTCGAATGGGTTTTCCTTGTCCCATTTTCTGTATGTGTCAAGAAGTTTCTCATTGACCTTTACGCCGTTATCAATAAGCCCGTCCAGAATGTTCACTACCTTAGTAACATTCACCATTCCTCCCGAGCCTGTTCCGCTTTTATAATAATGAAACTGTATGCGTCCGAAAACAGCCACCTCTTTGTCTGTATCAAGTGGCAGAGCATTATTATCATTTTTGAGCATAACGATTCCCTCAGAAACCATTTTCGCCGCAGTATCAAGATATTTGTTCCAATCAAGTATTCTTTCCATAGCTTTCACCTTTCCAAATTTTCTATTGAATTTCAAAGTGTATTATAGCACAACCCTCCCACCTATTCAATAAAGATACTATGAACAATGGATTTACTTTTTATATAGCATATCCTGTCCTCAGGAAAAATATTGCACAATGTGTTTATTTGTGCTATAATGAGTATATATGACTGCACCGCACGCTCCTTGTTCGGTGTTCCTTATTAAAAAAATTATTGTCGGAGGGGTAAAAGTGGATAATATCGTCACTGTCGGCGGACACATAAACGCATCTATAAACTTTGCCATGCAGCAAAACTATGTCCCTGTCATAAGAAGCCTTGTAGTAAATAACAATTCAGAGGAAGCCCTTGAGAATATCGGACTTAAAATAACCTTTGAGCCTGAGTTTGCAAAGGAATTTACATATCATATCGGCTCTATCCCCGCAAAAAGTTCTGCCGAGATATCCCCCGTGAGGATATCTACCAACACAGATCTTCTTTTCTCTCTTACAGAAAAAATGGTGGGCAATATCACCATTGAGGTGCTTCAAAATGGTGAAAATATCTTCACCTATCAGAACACTATAGAGCTTCTCGCCTGCGATCAGTGGAGCGGTTTGAACATAATGCCAGAGATGATAGCCGCATTTGTTACGCCAAATCACCCTGCGCTCTCCCCAGTTATTCATGACGCTTCCACGTTCCTGAAAAAGTGGAAAGGCGACCCCTCTTTCACAGGCTATCAGACCAACAACCCAAACAACGTGAAGCTTCAAATGGCAGCAATTTTTGCCGCCCTCGTCCAACAGAAAATAGTCTACAACGATCCCCCTGCAAGCTATGAAATCATAGGTCAGAGGATACGCCTGCCGCATAAGGTCTTGAAGCAGAAAATGGGTACTTGTCTTGACCTTGCGGTGCTTTATGCCGCCTGCCTTGAAGCGGTGGGACTTCACCCTCTGCTGTTTTTCATGACAGGTCACGCATTCTGCGGCTGTTGGCTTGAAAACGAAACTTTCGCAGATTGTTGCGTTGACGACGTTTCCGCCATTGAAAAGCGCATTGCAGAAAATGCCGAAGAAATGCTCATTGTGGAGTGTACAGACTTTGTTGACAGCAATGTTCACGATGTCGAGCGTTTCGACCATGCCATGAAACACGGCAAAGACCATATAAGCAACATGGAATTCCAATGCGTCATAGACATTATCCGCACCCGTGGAAGTGGCATAAGACCTATCCCTCTGCGTCCCGAGCAAACCTATTCAGGTATGCAGCTTGCAGAAGAATCCGACAAGCCAAAAGAGATGCTCGCCCCCTCCGAGCTTAACAGCTCGCTTCTTGGCAAAGTGGCAGAGGGCAACGATAAGCCTGTCACAAAAATGCGCATATGGGAAAGAAAGCTCCTTGATTTCAGCCTGCGAAATTCTCTTTTGAACTTCCGTGTCACAAAGAACACCATGCAGCTTATGACCGCCGACCTTGGAAAGCTTGAGGACGAGCTTGCAAGCGGAAGTGACTTCCGTATCATGGAAATACCTACCGAGTGGACAGTTTCCACTCGTGACGCAAAAATATTCGCTATCGAGAACGAAAAGGACCTTGTGACAAATATCGCCGAGAACGAGTTCAAAAACAACCGCATAAGAACTTTCCTCAGCGAAACTGACCTTGACTCTGCCCTTAAAAGCCTCTACCGCTCCGCAAAGGTGAGCATGGAGGAAAACGGCAGCAACACCCTTTTCCTCGCTCTGGGACTTCTCCGCTGGTATGAAAGCGACCTTTCCGAAAAGCCACGCTATGCCCCTTTGGTGCTTATCCCTATAGATATCGTCCGCAACACACGCAATAAGGGCTATATAATAAGGAGCAGACAGGAAGAAACTCAGATAAACGTCACGCTTCTTGAATATCTCCGCCAAGACCACGGCATCAGTATCACAGGCCTTGACCCTCTCCCACTTGACGAACATGGCATAGACCTGCCACTTGTTTTCAATACTATCCGTCAGGCGGTCATGGGCAAAAAGCGTTGGAACATCGAGGAATATGCCTTTATCGGTCTGTTCTCGTTCAGCCAGTTCGTAATGTGGAACGACCTTCGCAACCGCTCAGAGGAGATAAGCCAAAACAAGGTGGTGTCCAGCCTTATGGCTGGTTCTCTCACCTATGCCCCCGAGGATATAAGCATAACCCCTGAGAATATTGATTCCGACCTTGACCTTGAAAACATGGCAGTGCCAATGAGCGCAGACTCCTCACAGCTTGCCGCCATTGCCGCAGCAGGAAGCGGACAAAGCTTTGTCCTCCACGGTCCTCCGGGAACAGGAAAATCTCAGACTATCACCAACATGATAGCAAACGCCCTCTACAATGACAAGTCTGTGCTGTTCGTTGCCGAAAAAATGGCAGCCCTCAACGTGGTGCAGAAACGTCTTGCAAATCTAGGACTTGACCCGTTCTGCCTTGAACTCCACTCCAATAAAACAAACAAGACCACTGTCCTTGCAGAGCTTGACAAAGCCCTTGAAGTGGGCAAAATAAAATCTCCAGAGGAGTATTCAGCCGAAGCCGCAAGGCTCAAAGCTCAGAAAGCCCAGCTCAACGATACCATAACCGCACTTCACGAAAAGCGTAACTGTGGTGTGACCCTTTATGAAGCTATATCAGCCTATGAGCGCAGTATATCCGAAAAAGACAAAATATCAGTTTCAAAAGACATCTTCGCAAATCCAGCAAAAGAAACTCTCGACCGTTTCAGCGACCTTGTGCATAGATATTCAATAGCCATAGCCGAAACAGGCGACTTTGCCAACTTCCCACTTAAAGACATCGGCATTACATCATATTCTATGGAACAGCGTGACAAGTTCCACACTGAAGCCGCCGACCTTGCCCAAAAAGCCACAGCTTCCTCTCAGTGCGCACAAACTCTCGCACAGGCTTATAGCTACAGCGGCGACCTTGACAAGACAGCAGTAAAAATGCTTTCTGACATATACAAAGCTTCCACCGCTGACGGTGAACTTCTTGACGGACTTCTCTGCGCACCTCACTATGATATCACCTTGCAAAAGATCAAAGATACTCTTGCCATAGGAAAAGAGTATACCGCTCTCTGCACCGATATCCTCAGCCATTTTGAAAAAAGCATTTTTGACTTTCCTGCGTCAGAATCGAAAATGCTCTATAAGCAGGCAGAGCAAAGCTGGTTTTTGCCAAAAGCCATAAAGCTTGGAAAGCTCACAAAGGGAATAAAGCTCCACGCCAAAGACCCTGCTTCCGTTACAAAAGCAAACCTTGGTGAAATTCTCGATAAGCTTTGCACCATAAGCGAAAAGAAAGACTTCCTGCGAAGCCTGCCGTCAGATGTAACAGCGCTTCTCACAGGTATTTACATGAACGAGCAGACCGATTGGAATGTCCTTGAAAAAGCCGTTTCAAAAACCAACAGCATTATGAATGCCATTAAGCAGAAAGCGGGTGCTGACCCTGCACAAATGGCTCAGACTATCGGAAAAGCAAACTGCACTTCTGAAGGGCAGGCTCTCTCCTCGTTCCTTGAAAAGCTTTCAGCCTTTGAGGACAGCTTCTCAGCCAACATGACCGCCATAGAAGCAAGTGCAGATTGGCTTGGCTTATCTGCAGAAAAGCTTAATACCTATGCCGAAAACGCCGATAAGCTTAGATACGCCGCCCAGTTCAACAGCGTTGACAAAGAGCTTTCAGACAACGGACTTTCAGGTGTCAGCGAAAGCTACCGCACAGGCAATGTTGACAGCGAAAACGTAGAAAAAGCATTCTCCTGCACAGTAAATTATCAGCTTGCACTTATGATAATAAACGGCGATAAACGTCTTAGCCAGTTCAGCAGTAACAGTGCAAACGACCTTATCACACAGTTCAAAGACACTCTCGATAAATTCTCACGCCTGACTATACAGGAGCTTTTGGCTCGTCTTTCCGCAAAAATACCTGCCCAAGGCTCAGCCTGCGCTTCCACCTCTGAAATGGGCATACTCAAACGTGCCATAAAGAGCAACGGCAGAATGATGTCACTTAGAAGCCTTTTCGATAAGATACCAAATCTTCTCCGCAAGCTCTGCCCTTGTATGCTCATGAGCCCCATATCAGTTGCACAGTATATAGACCCGTCATTCCCGAAATTCGACCTTGTTATCTTTGACGAAGCTTCACAGCTTCCAACAGCCGAAGCCGCAGGCACTATCGCAAGGGGCGAGAACGTTGTTATTGTGGGCGACCCTAAACAGCTCCCACCAACAAACTTCTTCTCCTCAAATCGGATAGACGAAGAAAACAGCGAAAAAGAAGACCTTGAAAGCCTCCTTGACGATTGCCTTGCTATCTCCATGCCGCAGCAGTATCTCAAATGGCATTATCGTTCACGCCACGAGAGCCTTATTGCCTACAGCAACATGAAATACTATGACAATAAGCTTCTCACATTCCCGTCCCATAACGACCTCATTTCAAAGGTGAGCATCGTCCACCCCGAGGGTCACTATGACAAGGGCAGAACAAAGCAGAACAAAGCCGAGGCAAGAGCCGTTGTTGACGAGATAATAAGACGAATGAGCGATGAAAAGCTCCGCAATGACAGCATAGGTGTTGTAACATTCAGCTCCGTTCAGCAAAATCTCATTGACGATATGCTCTGCGAAGAGTGGGCAAACCACCCTGAGCTTGAAGAGCTTGACAGAAAGTCACCAGAGCCGGTCTTCATCAAAAACCTTGAAAACGTCCAGGGCGACGAACGTGACGTTATACTCTTCTCCATCGGCTATGGTCCTGACGAAAAGGGACAAGTTTCAATGAACTTCGGCCCTCTCAACCGTGACGGCGGCTGGCGAAGACTTAATGTAGCAATATCCCGTGCAAGAAAAGCCATGATAGTCTACTCTGTCCTCCGTTCTGAGCAGATAGACCTTTCAAGAACACGTTCCGAGGGCGTTGCAGGACTTAAAGGCTTCCTGGAGTTTGCCGAGCGTGGAAAGCTTGCCGTAACAGCCCACAGCACCACAAAAAGCACAAGCGACAGCACTGTAACAGAGTGTATCGCAAAAGCCATAAAAGAGCTTGGCTATGGGGTAAAATGCAACATCGGAAGCTCCGAGTTCAAAGTTGATATCGGCATAATCGACCCTGACAACGAAAAGGAGTATCTCTTGGGCATACTCCTTGATGGTGAAAACACTCTCCACAGCTCAACCGCACAGGATAGATTTATCCTACAGCCAAGCGTGCTTAACGGTCTTGGCTGGAATATCCTGAGAGTGTGGACGCTCGATTGGTTTGACGATAAGGACCGAGTTCTCAAAAACATAGAAGCCGCCATAGACAGCGCACCAAAGCATGAAGCCGAAACCGCTCCCCCCTCAAAGCCTGCCGTCTATTCCACATCGCAGTTTGAAAAAGAAGAAGCTTCCGCCCTCACATCAGCCTTTGCACAGCCCTATGTGGCCGCAGATATTGGCATAATGGGTACATCTGATGACTTTTACCAACCCGAAAACAAGCAGAAAATAAGGGAAACAGCCGAAAAGATAATCGCTGCCGAAGCACCAATAAGCGAGAAGCTTTTCATGAGAAAAGTTTTCACCGCATGGGGCATAACACGAAGCGGCTCAAGAGTGGAAAGCGTCTTTGCCGATGCCGCACAGGGTGTTTCACCATTCGCCACAGCCGATGAAAACAGAGTTTTCCTTTGGAAAGAGGGGCAATCCCCTGAAAGCTATTCTATCTATCGCACAAGCGATGATACCAACAAGCGAAGCATGGAGGATATCCCCTCCGAGGAGATAATAAACGCCGTGAAAGAAGTGCTTTGCCAGCAGATAAGCCTTTCAGAAACCGACCTCGTAAGAGAAACAGCCAAGAAATTCGGCTACACAAGAGCCGTAGGCACAACGGAGAGCGTAATAAGCTACACCCTGAAAAAAGCTCTCACCGCAGGTCTTATCAAAAAATCAGAAAGCGGAAACATCTCCGCAAAATAATACGCAAACAAACCAAAACCACCGCCGAGAGCTTTCCTCCCAGCGGTGGTTTCTATTCATATCAGTATTTCCATTTCTCCGAGCAAAGCTGCATCTCAACCATGTGCTTGTAGATACCGTTGGTCTTTTTAAGCGCCTCAGGCGAGCCTGTCTCAGCCACCTTGCCGTCTTTAAGCACAACTATCTTGTCCACACCGTCAACAGTTCTCATTCTGTGTGCTATTATAAGCACAGTCTTGTTTTGTATAAGCTTTGCAATAGACTCCTGTATAAGCGACTCGTTGTCAACGTCCAGAGAAGCAGTAGCCTCGTCCATAAGAATGATAGGAGCGTCCTTTAGAAATGCCCTCGCTATGGATATACGCTGTCTTTCACCGCCCGAAAGCTCCGAGCCGTTCTCGCCTATCATGCTGTTCCACTTGTCAGGCATCTTCTCAACAAAGTCCTCGCAGTGTGCAAGCCTTGCCGCCGCCATAACCTCCTCGTCCGTTGCGTCCTTTCTGCCTATCCTGATATTCTCCATAACAGTGTTGTTAAACAGCGTTACATCTTGGAAAACGATAGAGTAAAGTGACAAAAGCTTCTCAGGGTCAACGTTTGCAACATTCATTCCGCCAACAGTTATCTTACCCTTGTCATTATCCCAAAATCTTGCCGCAAGCCTTGCAACAGTGGTCTTTCCTCCGCCAGACGGACCGATAAGCGCTGTTATCTCCCCCTGCTTTGCAGTGAAGCTTACATCGGAAAGCACCTGCTCTTCACTCTTGTATGAGAAAGCAACATGATCGAATGTGATATCATAACCCTTGTTGTCAAGCTTATCACTGCCCGACTGCTCCTCGTGCGAAAGTATCTCGTCCATACGATTGCAGTTTGCGTCTAGGCTTATTATAGCAGCCAAATTCTGAAGCGCTATCTGAAGCGGCTCATACATTCTTGTTACCACCAGCAGGAACATAAAGAACGTCAGCACCGTTATCTCACCCTTTACAAGAAGCGAGCTCCCCACAACAGCCACAGTTCCAATACCGAGCTTTAGTATCATCTGCGCTGAGCATACGAATACCGCATTTGCAAACTCCGCCACGATAGCGTGCTTTTCCACAGCCTTTATCTTCTTTTCAAGCCCCTCAGAGTATTTCTCTGTCATGTTGTATGAACGCAGGTCACGGAGAGTTTCAAGCCCCTCCTGAATGCCATCAATGCAATCTATACGATATTTCATCGTCTTTTCGTGTATCCTTGACATAACCTTCTTTGAAGAAATAACTATCATAAATGCTACCGGCATTACCCAAACTGAAGCAAGAGCCATTCTCCAGTCAAAGAAAAACAAGCTTATAACAATGATAGTAGTGGAGGCGATACCGCCCACAAGCTCAGGTATCCAATGCGAAGAGCCTGTTTCTATCATTGCACAGTCCGTCATGATAGTGTTCGTAAGGTCGGCAAGGTCTTTCTTGCCAAAGTATGAAAGGGGTATCTTCCTGAGCTTTTCCGCAAGCGTCCTTCGTCTTACACCGCTTTCAACATATGTAGAGTAAAACGTGGACTTATACTGAAACAGCGTTGTAAGGGCAATAAGCAAAAGCACGCCCACTATCGCCCCCATAAAAAGCCAGAACTTATCTCTTGGAAGCTCTCCCTCAAGAAGATATGAGGAAAGCACATATAAAAGCCCCACAGGGAGCATAAGCACAAGGTTAGCAAGCGTAACAGCAATAAACGCCCTTATCATGCCTTTTGCACCCTTGTCTGAAAGGGCATATTTGTGTTTTAATTTTTCCGTGAAGCTCATAATCAAACCCCTGCCTTTCTGACCTGCCAGCTTACAGACCTGTTGTATTCGTTCCACATACGGCTGTAGATCCCGCCCTGCTCTATAAGCTCCTCATGCTTTCCGCTCTCTGCTATCCTGCCCTCAGACAGAACGTAAATGCGGTCTGCATTTGTTACCGTTGAAAGCCTGTGTGCTATCATTATAACTGTCTTGTCTTTTGAAAGCCTCTCAAAAGCCTGCTGAACAGACCTCTCGTTGTCAGGGTCGGCAAAAGCCGTCGCCTCATCAAGTATAATCACAGGCGCATTTTTCAAAAACGCCCTTGCAATAGAAAGCCTCTGACACTCGCCCCCAGAAACGTATATGCCCTTTGAGCCTATCATAGTATCAACGCCCTCAGGGAACTTCTCGATTATATCCATGCACTGTGCGTCACGAAGCGCCTGCATAACTTCTTCGTCCGTGGCGTCAGGTCTGCCCATTCGCACGTTTTCAAGAATGCTCATTTTAAGAAGCTTGCTGTCCTGGAAAACATATGAAACATACTTCATAAGCTCCTCTGACGGAATGTTTCTCACATCTGCTCCGCCTATCTTTATAGAACCGCTCTTTACGTCCCAGAAACGTGCGATAAGGGAACAAAGTGTGGTCTTTCCTCCCCCTGAGGAACCTACTACCGCAATATGCTCTCCTGCCTTTATGTTCATCGTTATTCCGTCAACAGCGTTGCTCTCTGCATTGTCATAAGCAAACACCGCATTGTCAAGCTGGATAGATGAGTCCTTTGGAGTTTCACCGCTCTTTGTCTCAGCAAGCGGCTCAGTTTCAAGAATAGAATACATTCTGTTCACAGCGTCGTCCACCAACATCTGTGACTCTCCTGCATATGCTATCTTCATAAGCGTTACAGTAAGAATAGAAGTTATTATCACATAGAAGAAAAGATTAAGAACAAACTCGTCCGTAACTCCATGGGAAGTGAGTTTGAAAGCCGCAATTATAAGCGCCGCAAAAATGCCGTTCGCCGCAGTGGTGAAGCATATCATCGGAAGCATCATGTTCTTTGTGTATCCAAGAGTCCACTTTTCATATTCGTCAATAGCAAGCTTGAAACGCTTGAAAGAAAATACCGTCTGACCAAAGGTCTTTACAACAGGTATTCCACGAACATACTCCACCGCCTCAGAGGACATTTTTTCAAGTGCATTCTGATACTGCTTCATATCCTCCGCCATTTTAGGGCCCATCATAAGCGTGCCCATATGCACAAATGCGATGAACGCAGGGATAAGGCTAATAAGTCCAAGCCGCCAGTCGAATATGAACATCATAACAAGCAGACCCACAGGGGTCGCCATTGAAACAGCCTTGTCAGGAAAATTGTGGGCAAGATAGGTTTCCGTTGCCGCACTTGAATCCATAACTATCTTTCTTATCTTTCCTGTTCCCTCAGCTTCACCATAACCAAGTGGAAGCTTCATAATATGCTTCATCATGCTCACTCTCATGTTAGCCTGCACCCTGAACGCTGCCTTGTGAGAACACATTAGCGCAGCGATATAGACCACCATTCCAAGAAGTGCAAACCCCACTGCCTCCCAGCCGTATCGGCTTATGTTCTCCGCCTTTGAAAAATCAGGTCTTACCCTGAGTATCTCTTTTATGATGCGCCAAACATCATAAAACGGTATCAGTGCTATCCATGCACTTATTACAGCAAGAACAGCAGAAGCGTAGGAATAATACTTATGTCCGCCTGCATAGTGCATAAGAACTGCAAAGGAACTTTTCTTTTTCTCTTTCTTTTTCACAACAATACCTCCTGTTTGTTTATAAAGTTAGGTCTAACTAACTTATTGTTATTTAAAAAGCAACACCCTATAAGGGGTTGCTGAAAATGTTAAAAAAGTCAAATGATTTTGACATCTTTTCTGTAGGGGAGCGGCGCAATTTCTGCTTTGCAGAAATACGACGTCCCGCTCCCTGCTCAAAGTTCTACTAAAAACCCGAACAACACCAAGACCCTACAAGCCCAGGTCCTCATAATTCTGCCCCAGAACTTTACCCCAACCTGCGAAGCAGAACTCTCTTATGCTTTTCATAAAGATCTGCGCCTCATCATAAGAAAGATCATGAGAGACCACCTCGTAAATATAAGACCAGCCTGTTCGGCAGATAACGTGTATAAAGAAGTCGCTCACCATGTTTTCACGCCTTGAAAACTGCTTTACAAACTCCCTGTAATACTTTTCCTCTGTCTCAGCAAGCTCGTCAAAATAATGCTCATACTCCGTTCCTGCCGAGTGGCAGAAGATAAGCTTGAAAACGTCAAAGTTTTCATAAATATATTTCAGCACAAGCTCAGTTCCCTCATTGCCCTGACTTGTCGCCTCCGCAGGGTCGCCGCTCTCCCTTGCAGCGGTTATGCTTTCAAGATACAACTCCATAAGTCCGTCTGCAGCCGGCTTTACCACCGCCGAAAAAAGTCCAGCCTTGTCCCCAAAGCGTGTATATATAGACCCCGTACTTACTCCGCTCTCAGAAGAGATCCTGCGAAGATTTGCATTTTGAAAGCCGTGTTCAAGAAATTCTTTTTTTGCACTCTCTATAAGAGTTTCTGTAACTCCTGCTGTTTCCGTTCTCATTTTGCACCTGCCTGAAAATAACCATGTTATAATAACGGTGTTATTATAACATGGTTATTTAAACTTGTCAAGGGGGAATATCATATTTTTTTCAAATTTCGGTATACATCCCTCTATCACCTTTGTGATATGCTCTATGTCATCCTCACAGCCGCCCTTTATCCATTCCTCTATTATCCCTGTGATACCCTTTAGATAAAACGCCATAAGATAATGCCTCTCGTCCAAAGGGACACCAAACCGCTCCATAACAGGGTCAAAAATGTGTTTGAACATACGCTTATATGTAGTGTCAACACCAAATACCGCAGGGTGTTCCGTTGCCGCACGATACAATTGACGATTTTCCTTTATAAACTGCAAATACGGCTTCAGATATTCAGGCTTTATCCACATAAGCTCCTCATATGAACAGCTTTCTATCTTAGGAATAACGCTCAGACTGCCCTTGAAACTTGCCAGAAATTTTTTCTGCATATATTCAAGACTTTCCTCCAGCAGATCCCCTACCGTTTCATAATGAAGATAAAAGGTGGAGCGGTTCACCCCCGCCTTTTCGCATATTTCCTTTACCGTGATAAAAGAAAAATCCTTTCTTTGCAAAAGATCAAGAAACGCCTTGTCCATTTTCTCTGCCGTGTTGAAATATTTGCTTTCTGACTTGTTCAAGTTCTTCACCCCTCTGTTTTTATCTTCCTGCTGTGCACAAGCATATACACCGCAATGACTATCACCGCCAAGCTCAGTTCCTTTTTCATAAATTACTTGTCACTTATCTCTTTTGCAAGCTGGATTATCTCAAAAGCATATTTCTGCTTTCCCTTTTCAAGAAGCTTTTTGTATATCGGCAGATTAACTCCCATGCCTATCATGCCGATAATGCCAATGATAATTCCTGCAACGAAAGAAGCCGTTGAGCCGCTTCCGATAACTCTCATTCCAAGGCACATTCCAATGCCAAAAACCAGTGCCGAAAGTATTCCCAGCGAGTAAGTAAAAATGTTCGCAGGAAGCTTTGCCTTTTTATCGAGCTTGCGAAGTGCCACCACCTTTGATGTGTCCTTTGGTGCATATTCATTTGCCAACTGTTCTGCGTAGATCTTATCTGTGTTCATTTTTCACAGCCTCCTTTGTATTTTATGTCTATATTATACATAACTCCAAAAGAAAACTGAACAACATCTCCGCAGCTTTGTGTCGATTTTAATTTTTTTTTCTGATATTATAATACCACACTGCGTTTTTTTCGTCAATGCAGTGACATTCTCGCTCCTTGAAAGATTTTTGATTTTGTAGTATAATCTAAATAAAGAATACAACGACAGGAAATGATAAAATGAAAAACATAAACAAAGCGATCGCCTTTGCTAAAAAAGAAACCGTCCTGATAGTGGCAATGCTCTTAGCCGTTATATCTGCATTTTTCGTCACACCTGACAAAGCATATGCAAGTTATATCGACTTCCGGACACTTGGACTTCTGTTCTCTCTTATGACAGTGACCGAGGGCTGCAAAGGTCTTGGCATTTTTGAACGCAGTGCAAAATTTATCATAAGCAAAGTCAATACCGCATTTCAGCTTTCCATAGTGCTTGTGGGGCTTTGCTTCTTTTCAAGTATGTTCATAACAAACGACGTTTCACTTCTGACCTTTGTTCCCCTCACTCTCACCGCCCTCTCAACTCTCGGTGAAGCAGGCAACAAGCTTCTCATATCCATTGTCGTTCTGCAGACCATTGCCGCAAATCTTGGCAGTATGCTCACGCCTATAGGCAATCCTCAGAATCTATACCTTTTTGGTGTATCAGATATGAAGCTGAAAGATTTTCTTGTACTTATGCTTCCCTTTACTATTGTGGCAGGAGCGATGCTTTTTCTGTGGACGCTTGCAGTGTGTAAAAAATCAGGAAAGCTGTCTGTCAAGACAGATATAACTGCTGAAAACTTCGATACATATTCGACTAAAGACAAGACAAAGCTTTCAGGATACGTCCTACTTTTTGTCCTTTGCCTGCTTACAGTTGCAAGGCTTATCCCATGGCAGATAACAACCCTCTGCGCACTTGCTTTCTCTGCCATTGCTGACAGAAACGTGCTTAAAACAGTTGATTACTCACTGCTTCTTACATTCTGCGGATTTTTCATCTTTATCGGAAATATGGGCAGAGTAGAGATTTTCCGCAGTGTACTCAGCAGCATAATAAACGGTCACGAGCTTTTTATTGCCGTTGCCGCAAGTCAGATAATAAGCAACGTTCCATGCGCTATACTCCTTTCAGGCTTCACCAACAAGCTGAACGCACTTATAATAGGAACGAACATAGGCGGCCTTGGCACTCTTATCGCCTCCATGGCAAGCCTTATATCCTACAAGCAGATATGCCGCAGCCACCCCCATATCAAAGGCAGATATTTCGCATATTTCACAGCCGCAAATATCGCTTTTCTCGCTGTGATGGCTCTGACTGTAAAGATCGCATACTGAAATAAGTTTTCTATACCCTGCCCACTTTATCTGCATAACATTTTCGCTAAATGCCCACACTATCCGCAGGAGGTGTTTTTATGCTTGAATTTTTTGCAGGAACGCTGGTAGGCGGTTTTGTGGGCGTTGTGACAATGTGCCTTTGTATCACCGCAGGCGAAAGCGACCGTCACGATGAACGATGATGTTTTACACAGGTAAACTTCGTGATTTTCACCAAAAAAGCTGCCGCAAAATCTCCCTTTGCGGTGGCTTTTTTTATGCCTGTCCGTATTGACAAATACTCCGCTTTGTACTATAATAGTATCATTGTACTTTAGCAAGTAAAAACGCAAAAGCATAAAAGCTTTAAAGTGACACATGAAGTAAAGGGAGTGTATTGGATTGACAGCAAGGTGGATAGTATTGGTATTATACCTTGCACTTATGATAGGCATAGGTGTTTATTACCGCAGAAAATCGGCAAGCGTCAATGATTTTGTACTGGGAGGAAGAGGTCTTGGAGCATGGTTCACAGCCTTTGCATACGGAACTTCATACTTCTCGGCAGTAATTTTTGTAGGCTACGCAGGAAAATTCGGCTGGAATTACGGTGTAGCTTCCACATGGGTAGGAATCGGAAACGCCGTCATAGGCTCATGGCTTGCATGGAAAGTTTTGGGCAGACGTACAAGGATAATGTCAAAACACCTTGAGGCAAAGACCATGCCTGAGTATTTTGAAAAGAGATACAACAGCAAGCCTTTGAAGATAGTTTCGGCACTTATCGTGTTCGTATTCCTTATCCCTTATACGGCTTCGGTCTACAACGGCTTGTCAAGACTTTTTGAGAAGGGCTTTGGCATTCCTTACAAATATTGTATAATCGGCATGGCAGTTTTCACTGCGGTGTATGTTATCATGGGTGGCTACAAAGCTACAGCACTGAACGATTTTATTCAGGGAATAGTAATGCTTGTAGGCATTGCGGCGGTAGTTCTTGCAGTGCTTGGCGAAAACGGCGGCCTTGGAAATTCTTTTGACCTGCTTGGTGATATTTCTGACGCAAATGGCGACAAGGGTGCATATTCGTCACTATTCGGTCCTGACCCTATAAACCTTGCAGGCGTTGTTATTCTTACCTCTCTCGGCACATGGGGACTTCCGCAAATGGTGCAGAAATTCTATGCAATAAAAGACGACAAGGCTATCAAAACAGGCACCATCGTATCCACATTCTTTGCAGTAGTGGTAGCAGGCGGCTGTTACTTCCTTGGTGGCTTCGGCAGACTTTTTGTCAAGAGCGCTGACGGACTTCCTGAGGGCGGTTTTGACGGAATAGTTCCGACTATGATGGAAAAACTCCCTTCACTGCTTTTCGGACTTGTTATCGTTCTTGTGCTTTCGGCGTCAATGTCAACACTTTCATCGCTTGTGCTTACATCAAGCTCCACTTTGACTATCGACCTTATCAAGCCTATAATGAAAGAAAAAATGGACGAGAAAAAACAGCTTATCACAATGAGAATTTTCATTGCCGTATTTCTTATCATCTCAGTTGTGCTTGCAATAATCACTCTTAAAAATCCACAGACAGTAATTTCAACTCTCATGTCTATCTCATGGGGCGCACTTGCAGGAGCATTTCTTGCGCCGTTTATGTACGGACTTTTCTGGAAGGGCGTAACAAAGGCGGCTTGCATGGCAAGCTTTATCGCAGGAGTAGGCATAACGGTCGTACACATGGCATACTACACCCTTGCAGGTCACACAGGCACACTTTGGGGCATAAACCTTGCCTCACCTATCAACGCAGGCGCATTTGCAATGCTTTTCGGACTTGTTCTTGTACCTATCGTTAGCCTTATCACAAGGCAGAGCGACGCTGACAAGGCTCATGCTGAAAAGGTGTTCGAGTGTTATAATGACAGCGAAATATGATTTCACATGGCTTACATACTTGAAACGCAGACAGGGACGGACTTTGTTCGTTCCTGTTTTTTTGTGCGGATAATGCAAATGATATAGTGAGCGAAACGACAAAACAAGCGGGCGAACGGTGTTCGCCCCTACGATTTTGTTGCCGTGGGTTTTAGCCTTTTTTATTCAATTTTCAAGTTGCATTCGGAGTATGACACTGGGTATTATGCCCTAGGTTTTGTATACACAAAATATCACAATGCACGCCCACGTCTTGATACAAGTACTCTACAGCCTGTTCCAGAATCTCTCATCGTATTCACTAAGTCACAGGGCTTGTACGTGCCCGCAAGTATCTAAGACGCTTTCTACTTATCCCTGAAAAATGCTCTTTTTGTTGCATAAAAAATGCAACAATTAATGGATTATTGCCAAATTAAATCATAAATCATTTGTTTGCACAAATTGACCACATGAATTTTGTATAACATCCACTGTAGGGGCGAACAGTGTTCGCCCGTTTTCCTACCTGAACTAACTTTTGGGGGTCCACATTATTAATGTGTATACAGACAACAAAAAGTTCCATAAAACACCGTTCAACACCTGAACGCATTTTATGGAAATTTTGCTGCACTGTAATTGACTTATAGGGCATTTTATGATAAAATATTGAAGATAAGTTACAAAAACAACATGACAATTATGCAAGGGGGAGAAAAATGTCGATACTTTTATTGCCGTTCAAGATAGTTTTCCTGATAGTTGCGTTTATACTAAAGGGCGTTCTATACTTGCTTGCGTTTATTCTGAACTTTATTTCTGAGGTCTTAGTCGCTTTGCAATACATACTTGGAAGTGTCTTTGTATTGGTGGCTATCGGAGGTACTATCGTACTTGTCAGAAACATTCAGAATGGCTCTCTTACAGGCTTGCAAGGCGGTGTATTGATAGGCTTTTTATGGCTCATATCCATGGCTTTCAGCATGATGTTCTATTTAAGCAGTGCGGCGGCTGACCTTTTTGAAAGCATTGGCGATTGGTTAGGGGACACGGCTTTGGGCTTTTTCTACTAGAGATTGGGCAAAAAAGACGCCGTCAAAAAGACAGCGTCTTATCATTCACATTTTCTTTCGGCAAACACCTAAGCCAAGTTGAGGTTTCACTGTGCAACCCCTCCCGAAAGCTCAACCAAGCAACGCTCTTGGCACGCCCCTTGGTATCATCGCTTAACAGAACTGCCACGACTATCAAGTTTACGTCAGTTCTGACCGAAAACTCCTGTTTTCTGACAACGTTTCGTTGCTGATATCATTATATCCAATTTTTTCGACAATGTCAAGCACATATCAAAAAACCGCTCTGATAATTCAGGGCGGTCTTTTTCATAGCAAGGCTGATTTTTATAGTCGCTGCGGTCGACCAACTTTCATGCAGAGGGCGTTTTGCCTTTGCACAGTGCATACTATACTTTCAAGCAGCAATGAACTTCACAGTTTCGGATACACGTCACCATTTCTAATGCGTCCCTCAAGTGTCAGCCACACTAAGAAAAGCTACGGATAGATCTTCTCAATACTATTATAATCAATTCAATGGTAAATGTCAAGTCTTGTCACTAAAAGGCTATTTCAACTTCCGTGTTGATGTTAACAAACATTTCACAATCAACAAGGTTTTACTTCTACAAAACATCCCCCTTGAATTTATACATAAATAATGTTATACTTGATACATTATAAAGTATATAGGATGTGATGAAATGCTTGGCGTGTGTATGGCATTGATCGATGATGAAAAAGATAAAAAGGCTTTTGAAAAGCTGTATAATAAATACAAAAATAAAGTTCATGCAATATCCTTGAATATATTAAAAAATGAACAACTTGCTGAGGAATCAACTTCTGACACTTTTTTATCGTTGGCTAAATGTTTTCAAAAAATTAAACATTTAGAATATCACAAATTGGATTATTACATTGTCATAACTAGTAGGAACATGGCAAAGAATATATCTAAAAAGGAAAAAGAAAATTTAATGACGGTTTCCTACGATGATGATTCTTATTTTGTAAATGAAAATATGTCATGTTACGAATTTGAATTTTTGAAAGGTTGCATAAAGAAACTGAAAGTTGACGATCAAGAGATTCTTTATTTAAAGTTTTCGTGTGGACTTGAATATTCTGAAATCTCAAAAACGCTTGGCATTACATCTGCCACAGCAAGAAAACGTCTGCAGTATGCCAAAAACAGATTGAAGATATTACTTGAAAAGGGTGATTTATAACATGAATAATTTTTCATATTTTTCAAAAGCTCTCGATGAAGTCGTAGATGCCAGACTGGATGATTATGTTGAAACTCTTGAAGTAGACAAACGATATGAATTTTCGGAAAAGTACAATAAAAAAATAAACAAACTTATAAAACACAGAGAAAAGCCCTATTTTACTCTGATATGCACGACCGGCAGACGTGTTGCTTGTTTTGTTACAGCATTGTTGATCCTATCATTTTCTTCGCTTAGCGTAAAAGCTGTGAGAGAGGCAGTTTGTAATTTCTTTATGAATATTTTTTCAGACCATACGGAGATTATAGCAGACAGTGAAATTGTGAATTCATATCCGCATTCGATTGATGAGGAATATCATATATCTTCACTTCCCAATGGATTTAAACAAGTCGACTATGATAAAATGGAAAATTCAATTATAATAACATACTTCAAGGATGATGATTATATCTTTTTTGAACAATACACAAAAGATGCATATCTTAGTAATTATGATAATGAACAGTCAACATTTGAATCATATACAGATGAAAACGGACAAGAGTATCTAGTTCATAATACAGATCATGATCATACATTTATATGGGACAATGGTAAATATATTTTTGAAATATGCAGCAACTTAGACAAACGATCTGTGTTGGAATTGTGTGAATCCACAAAAATAAAGTAAATTAATAAAAACATATCACAAACAAACAATTTTCATTATCATAGTAGGTGTAGGAGAAAATAAATCTCTTGCACCTATTTTTTGTGAAAGGAGGAACTTACATATATGAAAAAAGTGATATCTACAATTATATCGGTTGTTATTATGCTATGCCTATCACTTACAGCTTTTGCCGAACCCGAACTGCAAACGCCTTCTGACGATGACATTTCTGTTTGTTATTTATACACAGATAAAATATCAGGTACATTGTCAATCTCCAACAAGGCTGCAACTTGTAAATCCACTGTACGTGGTATTTCAGGTACAACTACTAAAATCGTTATAACTCAAACACTTCAGAAGAAAAAATGAATCTTCATGGAATAAATACAGTAGTTGGACAAAAACATTCAACAGTTGGTATGCGATTTATTCAAATTCCAAAGAGTCTTTAAGCAGCGGTACTTATCGTGTAAAGACAGTTGCTAAGGTCTATAATGGCTCTGCCTATGAGACCATAACTATTTACAGCAAAACAGTGTCCTGCTAAAATAATAGGCTGTGCACAGAAAGGACAGGTGATTCCAATGCAGTAATAAAATTTATATAATCCAAAATCAAAAAACAAAACATTGACATTCAAATATTTGGATGTTATAATAAGAAAGGACGTTTAATATGAAAAAGATCGTAAAAAGGATCGCAGCTATGTGTGCTGCTGTTATGATGATGAGTTCTATGGCTATTGTGGCTAGTGCGTATGAAGCCATAAAATACGGCAGAGCAGTTGGTGGTTCTGGCTCAAATGCTTATATTTCATGTTTTGTAACAGGAATAAGAACAAATTCAACTGTAGCTGGTCAAGCTTGGACTAGGACATCAAGTAACAATAACAATGTTTACAATCCAAATTGTAAATACAGCGGTTATGTTTATGCAAGTGCCTCTGTTGGTGGTACTGGTTGTGGATCATCTCACTCTGACACAGGTAAAATTGAGCATTCGTTTGGGTTAAAAGGTTGTACATCTTCAAAGTTAGTAAAAACTGTACATATTTATAATGATAAGGTACATGGCAATTACAGCACAACGCTTTCCGTTGATAGTCAATAATAGAACTTGAGTGTGAATTATGAAAACTAAAATTATTATCGCAACAGCCGCAGTTATAATTGCCGCAGTTGCAGTTACACTTTTCATTTCTCTTGGCACAAAATCCGATAAGGCGGTTTCTTCTGAAAAGGGTCAACAAGAACTTTCTGCTTCTCCCACAAACCTTTTGTGTCCTGAAGCTTCTTCTACTGCATTTGCAAACAATTTTGTGTATTACAAAACCTATGACGGCATTGCAGAATATGATATCGAATCCGACAGCCTTGCAATGATAAAGGTCAAGCTTCAAGAGTATTCAAACTTGTCCTGCTATACCATATATGACGGCGTTATATACGCTGTAAGGTCAGTGTATAATTCTGCTACGCAAAAAGAAGATTACAGCATTGTCACAGTGGATTACAACAGCGGTGAAGTCACGGAAGTGTATTCTGCACCAAAGGACAGCATATTAGGCTGTATGTCTATGGACAAAGACGGAGATATCTATTTTGTTGAGGGCAAATACAAAAAGAGCGAGACCGACGAGAACGGATTCAGCACAGGCTATTCGCTATATAAATACGCTCTCAAAAACTCTGACAAAAGCGAGATAACAAAAGCCAATACCTATTACATAAGCGACGGCAAGCTTTATTTTACAAGGCTTTGCCCAAAGACGGATACAGTCCGCCTATTTATAGCTCCACTTTCAGACCCTCAGAACGTCAAGGATACAGGCATTGATGTTGGCTCTCAGATAAGCGAAAATACGCCGTATATGTATTATCCGGCCGACGGAGATGTGTATTACTCTAATGGCGAAAACAAGCTGTATAGGTATAATGAGGATAATGAAAAAAGTGACACAGTTTGCACTTTTAAAGACAAATCTTTTGTAAGATATTTTCAGTACTTCAATAACACTATGATAGTGCTTGTTCGTGAGCCAAATGATAATGGCAAAATGTATCAGTATGTGCTTTATTATCTTGATAACGATAATAAACCGCAGAAGATAATTGATGATGCTAAGCTCAATGAAAAGTATTTTTACGGCTATGAGTATATCGACTATATGACGATATTCAATAACTGTGAGGATTATTTCCTTCTTTCGACCTATAATCCCGACGCTGATACAGCCGCTTATCTTGTGGATAAAGATTTTAAACTGCACAAGTTTATTTCAAACGGCGAATGGGATTATGATACATATGCGGAGATACAGGCAGGAATGTAGGAACTTGATATTTGAGGTGTGACGATATGAAACTTCTCAGATTTATGATAAGAAAAGATATGGCGAAGTCAGCTTTGATAAGCTTATTGCTGGCTTTGCTTTCCTGCGCCTTTTTGATATCTGTGCTCAGACCTTCTTATGCTTATGGCGAAAAATACATGACCTATCTTAAAGGCGGCTCGGAAACTGTAAGCCAAGACGCTCAAAAGCTTGCTGATGAGCAAAATGCTCTTAACAACGAGATAAACGACTATCAGAATAACCACAACACAGGCGGTGTAAAGCAGGCTGAATTGCCTGTGGAACTTGAGGAAAAGATAATAGATTTTTCTCAGAAAAATTCTCAGGCTGGTGTGGGTCTTGACAGTATGTTTTCTCTTATTGAAGGGCAGCTTTACGCTCAGCAAAACTCTTTGAAGCTCATATCCGAGCGTGTGAGAGGTTACAGCCGAAATGCAAGACGTGGCGTTACGGATGAGTATTCTTTGAAGCTTTCCGACAAGCTCATCAGCGATTACAACGCCGTGATAACAGACCTAAAAAAGTCGGACGATATCATTGACACCAGAGCCGCTGACGGCTTTGAAAACTATATGTCATCTGAAATACTCATACCATTCGGTGTTTATCTGCTCCTTTTCAGCATATTTTCATCAGAGATACAAAGCAGCAGGATAAAAAGCTTTGGGATAACCAAAACAGGTGTGAGAAAGTTCTCGCTTTTCAAGCTTTGTACCGGCTTTGTTGCTGTAATAATTCTTGTTTTGATAATTTACACTGTGGATATTATAACTCTTTTTATTTACGATACAAACGGCTTTAAACTTGATATGCCATTGCAATATCTGAGCGGTTTTGAACTAAGTTCGGCGAATATGAGCTTTGGCGGATATCTAGTTGCAGTATTTGCCGCAAAACTTGTTTATGCGCTTTTCACCGCAAGTATTGTTATGTTTCTTTCAATGCTTTGCAGAAAGACCATACTTGCAGGAGCTGTCTGTCTTGTGCCAATATTTGTACCATTATATCTGAAAACCACAAGTCTTTCCAATCCTGCCGTTGACATTTTAACAGGCAATTACACCAATATGCTCAATGACACAGGTTATATGAATTTCTGGGGAATACCTGCACGAGAATACGTTGTTTATTTTGCTATCATATTCATCATGACCGCATTTTTTGTCGCAGGGACATATCTCCTTGCTGAAAGGCAGGTGGGATAATGAAAAGTATGTATAGTTATCAGACTTCACGGCTAATAAAGAAATTCTGGCTGCTTTTTGTCATAGTGATAATTTTTTCAGCTTCCGCAAAATTCACAGTGTATCGGAGCTTTGTTTCTTCAAATAATCTTACCTATATGAACAAAGAAACGGCGGAGATATACAATGAACTTATAGAAAATTCCGCAGATAAGACCCTTGAACAGTGTGACGAATACATAACGGAATATGAGATGAGAAGTTACGCAAGCGGTTATAATAATAACATTACAGCCGCCGTGAACAAATATAAAACAGAGCTTCGCAGTTGTTTTATGGTCGAAAGCATCAGAAGCTATGCACGCATGGGAAGAGGTCTAACAGACGCTAATATTCCCTCTGACCTTGTGAAAAACAGCCGACTTTACGCCGCCTTTCCAACACCGCAGGTGATAAATGACGAGCCGTTTTTGAAGTTTCTTGAATTGCAGGCGGTAGATATCATGCCTATATTTGTGCTTCTGCTTGTGGGCGTTTTTGTTGCAGATAGTTATGAAAAGAGAATGGATCAGCAGATAAAGATATCTAAAAATTCGTCAGCGTTTTTTAAGTCACGGGAGATAATTTTATCAGTGGCGATATTTATAATGTTCACACTGAGCTTTTTTGCAGACCTTATTATAAGCGGAACATTACATCAGAGCAAGTACAGCACCTCATCTTTACAAAGCGTGTGGCAATTTGACCTTGCGCCTTTAATGCTAACTGTTAGAGGCACAATAATATGGCTATATGTCACAAGGCTTATGTCGCTTTTTATAACCTACGGCATTTTCGTGCTTGTGGCAAAGCAAGTGCGCTCTGTGAAAAAATATGTTATGCTGACCTCTGGGCTGATAGCGGTCATGTCCGCCGCCGCACATTATGTGGGAGCACTTTCGCCTTATATGTTTGCGGCTGTCACAAGCGTAAATGGGCAGCTTAACAACCTTGACTATATGAGGGCTTTTGATTGTTCGGAAGCGGTAGCTGTATTCATATATCTTGCAGCGATTTTGAGCGGACTGACTGCATGGAGATACAGCGGATATTATGAAAAAAGCTTTGACCGATAAGGAGTGGTGATGATATGAGCGTTTTAAGAGTAGAAAACTTATCCAAAAGATACGGCAAAAAGCAGGTGCTCAAGGGCATAACCTGCGAATTTCATACGGGCATAAACGCTTTGCTTGGACCAAACGGCGCAGGCAAGACCACCATAATGAACTGCATATCGGGCGTGATAAAAAAGTCGGGCGGCAGCGTGACCCTTGACGGGCAGGACGTTTTTGAAATGGGCGAGAAATATCGTGAAAAGCTGAGCTTTCAGTTTCAGTATCAGCCATTTTATCCAAGCTACACCGCCCATGAATTTCTCAGATTTTCGGCTCTGTTAAAAGGAATGCCTGAGCCGCTTATTGAGGACGAGATAAGACGTGTGCTGGGGCTTGTGAATCTGTCTGAAAATCTTGATGACAAGATAAAGTCATTTTCTGGCGGAATGAAACAGCGCCTTGCCATTGCACAGACTATCCTTAACTCCCCCGAGATACTGATTTTTGACGAGCCTTCTGCTGGTCTTGACCCATTTGAGCGTGAGCAGTTCAAGCGGATAATGGTGAAGCTCAAAGAAACAAGCATTATAATAATCTCAACACACATCGTTTCCGACATCGACACTATAACAGACGATCTTATCATCTTGAATAAAGGCTCAGTTATTGCAAATGACAGCCCAGAGGCGCTTTTTGAGCACATAAGGGGTATGGTTTGGGATATTCCGAAAGCGGACATCGGTCTGCTGCCTATCGAGAACATTTATTATGAGGATACGAAGTCGAAGACTATCTCAAAGACAAAGCCCACCCCAAACGCTGTTATAAGCGAGCCGACTATGAATGATCTTTATTTCTGCGGACAGATCGACGGAGGATTGTTTGGGTGAGGAGATAATGCAAATAATGATGTCTACTCTGAACGAGTGTTGCATTTTAAATTCAGCAATTAGGCTTTGTCCTCTACGAAAAAATTGTAATGAAAGGATAGAATGTGCTTATAAACCACAACCAAAATATGCTTTGTCTTGATGAATTTGATATACTTGAACTGCGTGAAAAATGCAGATGAGTGTGATTATCTTTTTGTTGTTTCGCCTAAAATTGAAACAAAGATATGCACTAAATAATGAACATTATACAGCTCTTAAGATAAGAGGTCACAAACATTTGTGTAAAGACTGTGGAAGTATTTTTGTTGACAGATTCAATACACTTGATCTTTGCTCAAAAATGACTAACAGACTTAGGTGCAAGATCCAGCAATTATCATTAACAAAACCATTTAAGCATATTGCAAGAGACGGAAAAGGATATTCATTTGAAATTCTAAGAGGAAAGGTTCTGTATGGTCAAGCCTATAAAACCAAAGCCATTTTTTCTTATAATAAATTTTCTCCGACAGTACACTATGTAACTGGTCATTCGACCCGCTCGTCATTAAATATGATCCAAAATCTTATGAATTCGTACAAACAGATATCAGGAGCCGATATTGATAGGTTAAAATTAGGACTATTCTAAATAGAATAAGCTGCCACAGATTTTTTCTGTAGCAGCTTATTTTTGTTTATGCTATTCCTTCTTGCGAAGATATCCGTCATCATCATATTTCTTAGCTATATGCTGTGCAGCTTGCCAATCGCCCCATTTGTCTACAGCCTTATCCCAAAGTTTATCTATTTGCTTTGGCGGAACGTATTCCAAATTGCCATATATTATTTCCATTTCTCTTTTGGTATAATGTTGCGACCTGACTATATACCAAAAATCATCAAGATCGATCAAGTTTTACACCCTCTTTTTTTTATTTAATGCAATACTATATTATATCATACTTTCTAAAAAAGTTTACATTTATCAACACGGAAGTTGAAATAGCCCACTAAAAAAGGGCGCTGTAAAAAAAACGCGCAATAAAAAAGACTGCAACCACCCTTAAAAGGGTAGGAAAGCAGTCTTTTTTGTGGTAT
>OCHE01000515.1_pt1 | contig 49197 bp, 47 predicted proteins | sample 1538681 | NCBI WGS metagenome assembly OCHE01 (sample SAMN04571717, study PRJEB22368) | human gut metagenome | biome: human gut; material: stool | host: Homo sapiens | place: Luxembourg | collected 2012-08-17
GTTGCGAGGTCTGCGAAGCAGGAAGCCCATTGGCTTTAGACAATGGGTAGTTCACATTAAATCTAGTACAAAAAGCAGCATTTTCATTAATCCAGCAGGATCTTCAATATATTTATACGGTCATAAAATACATAAAGCCGCACGAATCAAATTATATACCTTCTATGTTGCCGTATTTGGGTGTTGTTATAGATGGAGCAGAGGATTGGGTAAAGGCTATTAATAATTCAAGTAAATGCAAATTACAAATACCTTTATTTAAAGAATCAGAGTCCGTTTTTTATGAACAAATCAGAAATAGTATTAAGATGTGGAATCAGGACTATGACAAAATATATAAACTTTTAAAAAATGCCTATCATAAAAGCGATGAGTATTTTGGAAGTGTCTGCAATCCAATTGCTAAAGCGGTTCATCTCTATGATATTTATGGGATGGATACTATAAATGGTGCAATTTGTGGTAACACTATTCTATGCCAATATTATTCACCCTTTTTTTCATATACTGGCAATAATGGAGAGTACATAAAATCAATGACCGAAATTGGTGGTCAATATATTAGACTGTTTAATAGCATAAGTGAATACACTGTAAATAATGATTTTAAATTAGATGTTCAAGATTATGGAGGCTTTGTGAAATCGCCGGTTGGCAATAGATTTAGTGATAAATTTGTACTGGTATCAATTATATGTCAGATTAATTTTTTGCTGTATGGTGTTGAACAATGGATAAAAGAAGAAATACCCACAAAATTGAGATTTGGGTATATATTGTATTTTTATCTAATAAATGTGGTTGAGCAAATAAATACAAAGTTAGGAATTACTTTAAAAATCGATACAAAATGGAAATCAGATAGATTTCGGAATGCTATGGCACATTACAAGTTGGGAATAGTATTAAAAGAGGATGAATTGATAAATAGCGATGTAATGTTTGAATTAACAAGAAAATTACTTGGAGAGGATTATCTTATCGTAAAGAAATCAATTTATAAGGAACTTAAGGGATTAGCGAAACAGATAGGTGAGTATCTTGAGTTGCCCAAAAAAATGGTATATTTACAGTAATTAGTAGTAACTCCACCCGCTTTTTACTACGTTTCTACTACGATTGCTGTACACATCTTGCAGTATTTTGCTAAGTTTTGCATTTTATGTACAGAAATGACCGATACATAATGAAGAATTTACACCGCACAAATCGCTGCAAATGGCAGCAGGACAGCGCATTTTGAAAGGAGTTTTTATGAGTATACGCGTACTTTTCGTTTGCCACGGCAACATCTGCCGCAGCACAATGTCCCAAAGTGTCTTCACCTACCTGGTCCGTCAGGCAGGGCTTGAAGACTGCTTTGAGATTGATTCTGCGGCGACCAGCCGTGAGGAGATCGGCAATCCGCCGCATTATGGAACGAGAAACAAGCTGCGACAGGTGCAGATTCCGCTGATTGCACATCATGCGAGGCAGATGACGCGGCAGGATTATGAAAATTTTGACTTTCTTATTGGAATGGATTCTGCTAATATAAGAAACATGACACGGATTGCGGGCGGTGATGAGGAGCATAAGATTTATAAGATGCTTTCTTTTGCGGATTATGAGAAGACGCATCAGCTGTCAGCGGCACGTGACGTGGCAGATCCGTGGTATACAGGGGATTTTGATGCAACTTACGATGATATTCTGCGTGGATGCAGGGGACTTTTAGATTATATCAGTGGAGGGATTTGATTTTTCACAGGATTGCTGTATCCTCCGGCGGATCGCGGAGGTATACAGAGGAATAACAGGAGACAACAACATGGAATTACAGAATGGAAGACCTGCCGATGCAGCAGGCAGAATGGACAAGGAGATCCGTACTTATGATTTTCTGGATGGTCTTGGTGTAGATTATCAGAGGATGGATCATGAGGCAGCTTTTACAATGGAAGCATGCAAAGAGGTCGATGAGGCACTTGGCGTGGAAATGTGCAAAAATCTGTTTCTGTGCAACCGGCAGAAGACGGATTTTTATCTGCTTTTGATACCGGGGGACAAGGTGTTCAAGACGAAAGAACTCTCAAAACAGATCGGCAGTGCGAGGCTTTCTTTTGCGAGTGCAGAATATATGGAAAAATATCTGGATATTACGCCGGGAGCGGTCAGCATTATGGGACTGATGAATGACAAAAACAATGTAGTACGTCTTCTGGTGGATGAGGATCTGCTCAAGGAAGAATGGATCGGATGTCATCCGTGTGTGAATACTTCCAGTATCCGTGTGAAAACAAAAGATATGTTTGATACAGTGATGAAAGCGATGCATCATGAGATGACGGTCGTAAAACTGACGGGGGAAGAGAACAAATGATAAAAGCAGTTATTTTTGATATGGACGGCACGTTACTGGACACGGAGAAATATTATATTATGTTCTGGCCAAAGGCTCTGGAACATTTCGGATATAAGGTTACGAGGGAACAGGTTCTGACACTGAGGTCTCTGGGGAGGCCATATGCACCCGAGTATTTGAAAAAAATGGTGAATGATCCGAATCTGGATTATGAAGCAGTAAGAAGTTACCGAAGAAAAATTATGGAAGAATATCTGAAGACAGTCAAAGTGGATATAAAACCGGGGGCAGTTGAGATTCTTACTTATCTGAAAGATAAGAATATACACCGTGCAGTTGCAACGGCCAGTGATCTGGAGAGAACGACACGTTATCTGAAACAGTTTGGACTGTATGAGTATTTTGACAAGATTGTCTGTGCACCGATGGTGGAACACGGAAAACCGGCACCGGATGTCTATGAATATGCATGCAGTCAGATCGGACTTGCCCCGGAAGAATGTATGGCGGTTGAGGATTCACCAAACGGCATCAAAAGTGCCTGTGCGGCCGGATGTAAAGTGGTTATGGTTCCGGATCTGACACAGCCGGATGAAGAGATCAAAGATATGCTGTATGCATGTGTGCCGACACTGACGGATCTAAAACAGTTTATTTAAAGAAAAAGCCAGAATCATAAGGCTGACAGTGAATTGCTGCAGACGATATGTTCTGGCTTTTATTTTAGTCAATTTTACATTCTGACTACGATATGCGAATACCGGGGTGCTAAACATGTGCCAGTGGCACATGTTTAGCACCGGCCGAAGCGGAGCGTAGAAAGATTGTGGGAGTGCGACGCACGGAACAATTCGCAGGCATCATAGTTTGGGGCTTTTGGTCCCAACATCATTTACATTACAGAACAACATACTTCAGTATGAACAGCACAGCCAGAACATACATCAGAATACTGATCTTCTTTTCTTTTGCCTTTCCGGTCGCAACATTCAGTACAACGTAGGAGATAACGCCCATAGCGATACCTTCTGAAATACTGTACATGAACGGCATGGCAATGATTGCGATAAAGCATGGAATAGCCTCTGTGTAGTCAGAAAAATCAATCTTCGTGATAGAGGTCAGCATTAAGAATCCAACCATGATCAGGGCAGGAGCCGTTGCGAAAGACGGGATTGCCAGGAAGATCGGGGACAGGAACAGGGACAGTCCGAACAGGATCGCTGCTGTCAGGGAAGTCAGACCGGTACGTCCGCCTTCTGCTACACCGGATGCACTTTCTACGAATGTGGTAACGGTAGAAGTACCGAACATAGCACCTACGGAAGTACCAACGGCATCAGCGAGCAGGGCACCGCGGATGTTCGGCAGCTTTCCGTCTTTATCCAGCATATCTGCTTTGGAAGCAACACCGATCAGGGTTCCAAGAGTGTCAAACATATCTACAAACAAGAATGCAAACATGATGACAACAAAGTCAAGGGAGAATACAATGGAAAAGTCCATTTTCATCAGGGTTGGTGTCAGAGCCGGAATGGAAAAACCGCTTGAGAAGTTAGGCAGCAGGCTGTAAAAACCAGCGTCTGTATTCGGAACATAAAGTCCGGTGAACTGACAGATGATTCCAAGTCCCCAGGTGATCAAAATACCCCAGAGAATACCGCCTTTTACGTTCTTGATCAGGAAGATCGCAGTGATCAGAATACCGATCAGAGCAAGCAGGACGGTGATGCCTTCGTAATTGAAAGTTCCGGCCTGAACAGAACCCTTGAAAGAGAACAGACCAAGCAGTGTGGAGTCATTGTTTACAACGATTTTTGCATTCTGCAGACCGATAAATGCGATAAACAGACCGATACCTACCGATACGGCGTGTTTCAGATTCATCGGGATTGCATTGAAGATCGCTTCACGTACGTTTGTAAGAGAGAGAACGATGAAAATAATACCCTCTACAAATACGGCTGCGAGTGCTGCCTGCCAGGTATATCCCATACCAAGGACAACGGTGTAGGCAAAGTAAGCATTTAGTCCCATACCAGGAGCCAGAACAAACGGATAGTTTGACAGCAGTGCCATCAGGCAGGTGGCGATGAAAGCTGATAATGCCGTTGCAGTAAATACCGCACCGCGATCCATGCCGGATGCAGACAGGATGTTAGGATTTACTGCGAGAATGTAGGCCATCGTCATGAATGTTGTGATTCCGGCCATGATTTCGGTACTGACATTTGTACCATTTTCCTTCAGTTTGAAGAACTTTTCCATGTGTTTTCTACCTTTCCTTTCCTCAGGTTTGAATTAACATACTTTTTTATCTTAATGGATAGGGAAAGATTTTGCAAGAAGTTATGTCAACTGTTTTATAAATAGTATGGAACTGTCAGAGTATTTATTCGTCCCAGCCATCGGTGAGGCGAATATTTACGGAAATATTTCGCAATGTTTCGTTGTCAGAGAGTACCAGATCATCCGGGTCGGTGATCGGCGGAAGCTCAGAATCAAACTCGGTCAGTTCGACATAGATCCAGTCATAGGCAGCCTGATTTGCATTTTCAATGCAGTCGTCAAGTGTCTCGCCGGTTGCCGTGCAGCATTCCAGGTCCGGGAAACGGGCCTCGAAGGTGCCTTCGGTTGTTTTGCTGAAAATAGCAGGATAAATAAATTTCATAGTAAAATACCTCCGGATAAATAAATTTAATAATGTTAAGGTCAAGCCGTTATTTTGCCTGTTCTGCATGCTCTCGGTAATCTGCCCATTTCGGCAGCGGAGTTCCATTTTCCAGACTTGTCTTGATGTCTGTATAATAATGAAGTTTTCGCTGCAGATGTGTAAGAGAAGCCTGATATTGGCTGATCTCATTCAGAATGTGTTCCTGCTGGTCATTCAGCAGACTTAAAATCTCATCGATATGAGCAGATTCGTCTTCTTCGCAGGCAAAAAACTGCTGCAGTTTGGCAATCGACATGCCGGTTTTCTTAAAGCAGCAGATGGTCTTCAGACGGTTGATATGTCCCTGTATATAGACACGCTGGCCGGATTTGCTGCGTTCGACGTTTGTAAGGATGCCAAGATCTTCGTAATAGCGAAGGGTAGAAGAAGGCAGATGGAACATTTCAGAAACTTCTTTTATTGTATAGGTATCCATGACGCATCTCCTTTATGCAAAAATATAGAAAAAGTTCTTGACTTCAAGTGTACTTGAAGTGTTATCGTTTGTAAAGAGTAAAAAGAAAGATTGCAAAGAACTGGCAGACATTGCCATGAGATCATAAGGAGGAAATTATTATGTATCAGGCAGACGAAAAACGTTATGAAACCATGCAGTATAACCGATGCGGCAACAGCGGACTGCTGCTTCCGGAGCTGTCTCTCGGACTGTGGCACAATTTTGGAACACACTGCGATTACAAAAATATGAAAGCACTGTGTTTTACTGCATTTGACCATGGAATCACACATTTTGACCTTGCAAACAATTACGGACCGGAACCGGGAAGTGCAGAACGCAATTTCGGAAGAATTTTAAAAGAAGATCTCGGTGCTTACCGTGATGAGATCCTGGTAAGTACAAAAGCCGGTTATGTGATGTGGGATGGCCCTTACGGAAACTGGGGAAGCAAAAAGTATCTGATCGCAAGTCTGGATCAGAGCCTTAAAAGAATGGGGCTGGAATACGTTGATATCTTCTATCATCATCGCATGGATCCGGAGACACCGCTTGAGGAGACCATGGAGACACTGACACAGATCGTCCGCAGCGGAAAAGCACTTTATGCAGGCATTTCCAATTATGACGGAGAGCATATGAAGCAGGCAGAAGCAATTCTGAAAGACCTGCACTGCCCGTATATCATCAACCAGAACCGTTATTCCATCTTTGACCGTACGATCGAGAAGAACGGACTGAAACAGGCAGCAGCAGAAGCAAAGAAAGGGATCATCGCATTCAGCCCTCTGGCACAGGGAACTCTGACAGACCGTTACCTGAACGGTATCCCGGCTGACAGCCGTATTGCAACGGACGGAAGATTCTTAAAAGCAGATCAGCTGACGGAAGAAAAACTGGCAAGTATCCGTGGACTGAACGAACTGGCAAAACAGAGAGGTGAGAGCCTGGCACAGATGGCACTGAAATGGGTATTAAAAGACCATGTAGTGACCAGCGTGCTGATCGGTGCATCCAAGACAACACAGATCCTTGATAATCTGAAAGTTCTGGAAAGTGCAGATTTCACAGAAGAAGAACGGAAGAAGATCGATGAGCTGAGTTTGCCTCACGAAAAATAAAATACCGAGAAGGTAGAAAGTTTGAAAACGAAAAAAGGAACTGCAGTCGGCAGTTCCTTTTTTCGTGTGAGTAAGTAGTAAACATATATGCAGGTAAGCAATAAACATAGTTTCATGTTTATTTTTTTCTGGCGTGTGTCTGACGGATCTTTTCTTTTTCTTCTTCTTCGAATTTCTCGAATGCTTCTATATCCTGATGTGCAAACATCATAAAGAATCCGACTACCTGCATGGCCATGGCAATCCAGATCGCCTTTACGCCAAACCAGGCGGAGCAGGAGGCACCGAAAGCGGCACCGATCGCAAAAACCAGAATAATAAATCCACAGTGCATGCTTTTGTATTTCATCGCCGGATCTTTGCTGATATGGTACAGGCAGAGATATTCGGTCGCACTTCGCATATTTCCGATGCACATGGTTGTTGCACATGGAATACTGCGGAATTTGCGGAAGGTATCGACCTGCATGGCACAGGCGAAAGAAAGCATGATGTTCGCGATCACATTGAGGGTAGGTTCATTCGGCAGAAATCCGGTGATTCCGAGAATCAGGATTTCTATGATCAGAACAATCTGCCTCCAATGGATCTTGACGCTGGTTTTATAAAAATGCTTGATCCATTCCGTAAGGTATACACCAAGAAAAAAAGCGGCAAGCGGCAGAAGATAACGCAGGGCATGCATCAGGTTTCCGGAAGCGATATTCTGTCCGAGCAATACAATGTTTCCAGTCTGAGCATTTGCAAACACGTGATCACGCACGTTGTAAGAATACGCATCCTGGAAACCGCCTGCCAGAGTCAGAAAAATTCCTAAAGCCAGTGATTCCGATATTTGACCGTTTTTTGTAAAAAATAACTTATCAAACATAAGCTGCCGCCATCCTTTCTTGGTTCGGGGGTATAAAGATGCTCACGCATCTGTGTTGGGATCATCAGGATTCAGGGACATCGCTTCAAAGTCCGTCCCTTAGTATACAGAGAAATAGAAAAATGTAAAATGTATATTTAAAATAACAGTTATATTATTTTTATATAAAAATAAAACGAATCAGTTTTTCTCTTGCAAGCAATCCTGTTTACAGGTATACTGTCTGTCAGAGTCAAAAATCTTTTGACATCAATGATGCCTGTGAATTGTTTCGTTACAAAAAAGAACGACATTTTGACCCTGGCATCTTTATATAGTAACACACATAAGAAAAAGAGAAAAGGGGAAAATAAATTGGTCTATACATTTTACGAACTTTGCTGGTTCTTTCTGATTTATTCTTTTGCCGGCTGGTGTGCAGGCGTTGTGGCAAATGCCGTACGTAACCGAAAATTTGTAAATACCGGTTTTATGAACATGCCGTTCTGCCTGTCGTATGGTGTCTGTGCCGTACTGTGCTGTATTTTCCTGCCGGAACTGCGGCATCGGATTTTTTTCCTGTTTATAGGAGGAGCACTTCTGGCAGCGTTCGTGTCCATTATGACAGGGCTGATTCTGGAGCATATTTTTCATCGGAAATGGTGGGATTACAGTAAGAATCGTTTTCAGTACGAGGGATATTTTGGAATCTGGCATCTGCTGATCTTCGGTGCGGCGATCGTTGTGATGATGAAATTTGCCAATCCTCTGATCCTGCAGATTTTAAAACAGATCCCGCATTTTATTGGAAGGATTATCCTGATCATAGCGTATATTCTGATGGGGATTGATTTCCTTGGTTCTGTGATCGCTGTTTTACAGCTGAAGATCAAACTTCGAAGAATCATGCAGCTCAATGAAAATATGCAAAAAGTATCGGAAAACTTCGGCAATGCCATAACTGTCCGAATACAGAAGCGTATGATGCGGGCATATCCGAATATTAAGACAGAGAATATCAAAGAATCCGTCAGGAAAAATACAAAAAAAGAAAAGACGGTATTTGCGGAAGGCTGCTGCTTTTTCAAGATTTTCTGGCTGTTTCTGATCGGGGCTTTTATCGGAGATCTTGTGGAGACGCTTTTCTGCCGTTATTCCATGGGGCGATGGATGAGCAGAAGCAGCGTGGTCTATGGTCCATTCAGTATTGTATGGGGACTTGGCTGTGCGATGTTCACGGCATTGCTTTATAAATATAAAGAGAAAAGTGACCGTTATATTTTTATGCTTGGAACGGTGCTTGGCGGGGCTTATGAATATGCCTGCAGCATATTTACCGAGCTGGTTTTCGGGACGGTTTTCTGGGATTACAGTAAGCTGCCTTTTAATCTTGGCGGCAGGATCAATCTGCTGTTCTGCTTTTTCTGGGGGATTGCCGCAGTAGTCTGGCTGAAGATCATTTATCCGAAACTTTCAAATCTGATCGAAAAAATTCCGATAAAAACAGGAAATATTCTGACCTGGATCCTGATCCTGTTTATGATCTTCAATGCCGGCATGTCAACGCTGGCTCTGAACCGTTACAATCAAAGACAGCAGGGGAGTCTTCAGAAAACGCCGCAGATGACAGCGGCGGTAGAGGACAGCCGTACGGATCTGGAAAAATATTTAGACAAACATTTCCCGGATAAACGAATGGAGCAGATTTATCCGAATGCAAAGACCGTGGTAGATGGTAAACCGGTATCACAGAAAGATATGAAAGAAAAGAGGAAATCGTCATGAAGGGTATTTTAGAGTGCTGTGTAGACAGCGTAGAATCTGCAATCGCAGCAAAAAACGGCGGAGCAGACAGACTGGAACTCTGTCAGGGACTCGTGATCGGCGGGGTGACTCCGGGGACAGCCCTGTTTCAGGAAATTAAAAATCAGATGGATATCCGCATCCATGCACTGATGCGTCCGCGTTTTGGAGATTTCTGTTACACCAGACATGAAATTGATATTTTATGCGAAGATATCCGTACTTTCCGAAAGCTTGGTGCAGATGCGGCCGTGATCGGAGCTTTAAAGCCGGATGGAACACTGGATGTCGAAGCGATGAAACGCATGATCGATGCAGCAGGAGATATGAGCATCACACTGCATCGTGCATTTGATGTGTGCCGTGATCCGTTTGAAGCTCTGGAGACGGCAAAAGAACTGGGTGTAAATACCATTCTTACATCCGGTCAGAGAAAAAGTGCAAAAGAAGGCGTAGAGATCTTAAAACAGCTTGCCCTGAAAGCAGACGGAAAAGTTGATATCATGGCAGGAGCCGGAATCGATGCAGATGCGATCCGCTATCTGGCCAAAGACCGGGATCACGACCTTCCATATGTCCGGGAAAATGACACTGGACAGCCGTATGGTTTATCGAAAAGAAGGGATCAATATGGGACTGCCGTCGATGAGTGAATTTGAAATCTGGAGAACCGATGAAAAGAAGGTGGAAGAAGCCAGAGAAGTGCTGGATCAATTTACGGCGAGTTTTTAAATGTGCAAATGAACGAATTCCCCGAAGGGCACGTGAAAGTGCCTTCTTGGGAATTGTTCATTTGCACATTTATAATACTGTATACCCTTTGCGTTCGATACAGGCTTTCACTTCCATAATATCCTCGGAATGGAATACCATGATCGGCATGCCTGTCTCGCGGTTAAAGGAAAGGTACAGGTAATTTACATTGATATTGCTCTCGGAAAGTGCCTGGAGCAGCTGGTTCAGATTTCCGACTTCATCCATCAGTTCCACGCCGACTACTTCCGTAAGATGGCACAGAAGACCGGCTTTTGTCAGAGCATCTACGGCTGCTGACGGATTGGATACGACCATGCGGACGATACCGTATTCGGCACTGTCATTTGTTACCGATCCCAGGATATTGATATCTTCACTGCGAAGAACACCTGTGATCCTTTCCATCATACCTCTTTGGTTTTCTGCAAATACAGATACTTGCTGCATAATAAAAATCCTCCTGATTCAAGAATAAATGAATATATCGTAGTTTTGATGTATGCGAATGGCTCTCGAGTAAAGAAAAATTCGCATCCTGCTCATCTATCCATTGTAAGAGTTTCTGCACAATAAGTCAATAAGTTAATGCTTTGCAGTGGAAAAATAACACTATTCAAACAGATCCTGAATTTTTACGCCCAGTACTTTTGCAAGTCCCATTAGTTCAATGTCAGTGACGGTCCGACTTTTGTCCTCAATTCTTGAAATGGAACCGCGGCAGATATAAACAGCCTGTGTTTCCAGACGTTCGGAAAGCTGTTGCTGGCTTAAGTGATGTTTTTTTCGCAGAACCCGGAGTCGGTCGCCGATCAGGTTCATTTCTTTTCCTTCTATAATTCGCGGCATATAAGTCCTCCTTTTTTTGGTAAAACAATTCATAAGGTCTCCTTGAACCCTTTATTGCACAGCGATTCTGTCAGGCAAATGTCAGCCAGGCTGACCAGAATCGCGTGCCAAGTCTCACGTGCGTTCGACTTGAATTCATGCGGAAATTGTTTGGTCAAACACATGGTAAACGAAAATTGAAAAAGGGCTGTCCCGTTAAAGGACAGCATGTGCCTTTACAGGACAAAATATGTCGTAAAAGAGCCAAAAAGCAGAAACATGATACCCTGGATTCCTGGCATTGACAGAAAAAAGAAAAAAAGATAAGATGAACACAGAGCAGGCAATTCCAGAACCGAGAACAGAAAGTATAAAAAAAATCAGACGGGATGCCTGTATCAGTTTTACGGAAATTGAGAAAGGGAGAAAGCGATGCGTAATGACTGTGAAACCTGTGTGAATTATGTATACGACGAGGACTGTGAAGAATCCATCTGTACAGTGAATCTTGATGAGGATGAGCTGGTGCGTTTTATGGAGGACAGCCACTATTGTTGCCCATATTATCGGCTGGATGATGAATATGCAGTTGTCCGCAAGCAGATGTAGGGAAATATGCAGGTATGAAACTTAATTCAAGAATGCCTCTGGCATTCTTGCTGCGAGGTGCACGTCATGCACCGGGAAAGGGAGGAAAAGACAGAAAATGGGACTTACAACACTTTGTTATCTGGAAAAGGATGACCGCTATCTGATGCTGCACCGCATCAAAAAAGAGGTGGATGTCAATAAAGACAAGTGGATCGGGGTCGGCGGGCATTTTGAAAAGGACGAGACGCCGGAAGAATGTCTGCTCCGTGAAGTAAAGGAAGAGACAGGGCTTACACTCACTTCCTGGCGTTTCCGGGGACTGGTCACGTTTCTTTCAGATGCATGGGAAACGGAATATATGTGTCTTTACACAGCGGATGGCTTTGAAGGGGATATGATCACCTGCGATGAAGGAACGCTGGAGTGGGTAAAGAAAAGTGAGCTTGAAAGGCTGAACCTCTGGGAAGGCGATAAAATCTTTTTTAAACTTTTAAAAGAAGAGCATCCGTTTTTTTCTCTGAAACTGAAATACCGGGGCGATGTGCTGACCGAGGCAGTGCTGGATGGAAAAAGGCTGAAAACCGAAAATCAAGGTTGACTTTTTTTCAGGGAAATGGTAAGGTTTAAATAATTATACGACTGACGGAAGTGGAATAGACCACAGGGAGTATAAGGGTAAAAGTGTCGACCGTCTGGGCAGATCTTGCTTGGAGTGTGCGGCACATTTTTTTTGCCTTGGTCTGAATTCGGATTTTTGGCAAAATGAAATGTTCTGTGGATTGGCACAGTGCTTCAAAGCAGGTTGAGAGTGAAAAGAAAAGGAGAATGCAAACATGGAAATGTTATCGATTGAAAAAGAACTTCAGGAAAATTCTTATCCGGGAAGAGGTATCATCATTGGAAGATCCAAGGATGGTACAAAGGCAGTGACCGCTTATTTTATCATGGGAAGAAGCGAGAACAGCCGCAACCGTATCTTTGTGGAGGATGGAGAAGGCATCCGAACACAGGCATTTGATCCTTCCAAGCTGGTTGACCCGAGCCTGATCATCTACGCACCGGTACGTGTGCTGGGAAACAAGACGATCGTTACAAACGGAGATCAGACCGATACCATCTACGAAGGCATGGATCGTCAGCTTACATTTGAACAGTCTCTTCGAAGCCGTGAGTTTGAGCCGGATGCACCGAACTATACACCGCGTATCTCCGGTATCATGCACATCGAAAACGGAAAATACAGCTATGCAATGTCGATTTTAAAGAGCAATAACGGAAATCCGGATTCCTGCAACCGCTACACGTTTGCATATGAAAACTGTGTGGCAGGCGAAGGACATTTCATCCATACTTATAAGTGCGACGGCAATCCGCTGCCAAGTTTCGAAGGAGAACCGAAACTGATCGCAATTCCAGATGATATGGAAGCATTTACCGAAACCCTGTGGAACAGTCTGAACGAGGATAACAAAGTCTCCCTGTTTGTGCGTTACATCGACATCGCAACCGGAAAATATGAGACAAAGATCGTAAATAAAAACAGATAAGAATTGTGAGAGTACGAAGTACGGAACAATTCGTATGGCATCTTATGAATTCACGTATATTATGAAACGTCAGGAGGAAATCAGAATGAAAGAATTAGAACTGAAATATGGCTGTAACCCGAATCAGAAACCATCTAAGATCTACATGGCAGACGGCAGTGACCTTCCGATCAAAGTGCTGATGGGAAGACCTGGATACATCAATTTCCTGGATGCATTTAACGGCTGGCAGCTGGTAAGAGAATTAAAAGAGGCAACCGGACTGCCGGCAGCGACTTCTTTTAAACATGTTTCACCGGCAGGTGCAGCGATCGGTCTGCCGATGTCTGATGTCCTGAAAAAAATCTACTGGGTAGATGACATGGGTGATCTTTCACCGCTGGCATGTGCTTATGCAAGAGCAAGAGGTGCAGACCGTATGTCTTCTTTCGGAGATTTTATTGCACTGTCCGATGTCTGCGACAAAGACACTGCCATGCTGATCAAACGTGAAGTATCCGACGGCGTGATCGCTCCGGGTTATAGCGAAGAAGCACTGGAGATCCTGGCACAGAAGAAAAAAGGAAATTACAACGTGATCCAGATCGACGAAAATTATGTGCCGGCAAAACTGGAGCACAAACAGGTATTTGGTGTTACCTTTGAGCAGGGACGTCAGGATCTGAAGATTGATGATGAGCTGCTCTCCAACATCGTGACAAAAAACAAAGACATTCCGCAGAATGCATTAAATGACCTGAAGATTTCTCTGATCACACTGAAATACACACAGTCCAACTCTGTATGCTATGTAAAAGACGGACAGGCAATCGGTATCGGTGCCGGACAGCAGTCCCGTGTACACTGCACACGCCTTGCCGGACAGAAGGCTGACAACTGGTGGCTGCGTCAGTGCCCGAAAGTTCTGAACCTGCCGTTCATCGAAGGCATCCGTCGTGCAGACCGCGACAATGCGATCGACGTTTACATCGGAGACGAGTATATGGATGTACTGGCTGACGGAGCATGGCAGAAAGTATTTACCGAAAAACCGGAAGTATTCACAAAAGAAGAGAAACGTGCATGGCTGGATCAGATGCAGGACGTAACACTTGGTTCTGATGCATTCTTCCCGTTCAGCGACAACATCGAGCGTGCTCACAAGAGCGGTGTAAAATATATTGCAGAGCCGGGCGGATCCGTAAGAGATGACCTGGTGATCGAGACATGCGATAAATATAATATGGCAATGGCATTTACAGGAATCCGTCTGTTCCATCACTAAAATCGAAAAAAGCTTGACGAAACCCAAGGTGCGTAATAAAATAGCTGATAGAGCAGGATACGTGCAGGGCAAACAAGTGTATTTTGCGTATGGACATGAAAGATGAGGAGGATTACTATGACACCGTACAAGGATTTGAGCAGAGAAGAGCTGCTTAAGGAAAAAGAGAACCTGGAACAGCAGTTCGCAGAGATAAAGGCCAAAGGATTGAAGCTGGATATGTCCAGAGGAAAACCTTCTACCGCACAGCTGAATCTGTCAATGGGAATGATGGATGTACTGGACAGCAATGCAGATCTGGTATGTGAAGAAGGCGTTGACTGCAGAAACTATGGCGTACTTGATGGTATTAAAGAAGCAAAAGAGCTTCTGGCTGATATGACAGAGGTATCTCCGGACAATATTATTATTTATGGAAACTCAAGTCTGAACGTTATGTACGATACGGTGGCACGTTCCATGACTCATGGTGTAATGGGCAGCACTCCGTGGTGCAAACTGGATAAAGTAAAATTCCTGTGCCCGGTTCCTGGATATGACCGTCACTTCAAGATTACAGAGCACTTCGGTATTGAGATGATCAACATTCCGATGCATGAAGATGGACCGGATATGGATATGGTTGAAGAATATGTCAACAACGATCCGGCAGTCAAAGGTATCTGGTGTGTGCCGAAATATTCCAACCCACAGGGTATCACCTATTCTGATGAGACAGTACGTCGTTTCGCAAGACTGAAACCGGCAGCAGAAGACTTCCGTATTTACTGGGACAATGCATATGGTATCCATCATTTATATGAGGATAAACAGGACAACCTGGTTGAGATCCTGATGGAATGTAAAAAAGAAGGTAATCCGGACATGGTTTACAAATTCTGCTCTACATCCAAAGTAAGCTTCCCGGGTTCCGGTGTAGCTGCAATCGGTACTTCCAAAGCAAACATTGCAGATATTAAAAAGCAGATGACCATCCAGACCATCGGTCATGACAAGCTGAACCAGCTGCGTCACGTAAGATTCTTCAAAGATATCCACGGCATGGTGCTGCATATGAGAAAGCATGCAGACATCCTGCGTCCGAAATTTGAAACTGTATTGAGCGGACTGAAAAATGAGCTGGGCGGACTGGAGATCGGAAGCTGGCTTGAACCGCGCGGAGGATACTTCATTTCCTTTGATTCACTGCCTGGCTGTGCAAAAGCAATCGTAGCCAAAGCAAAAGAAGCTGGTGTTGTTATGACCGATGCCGGTGCAACATTCCCATATGGAAAAGATCCGCAGGATTCCAATATTCGTATCGCACCGTCTTACCCGACACCGGAAGAGCTGAAAACGGCAACAGAAATCTTTGTACTGAGCGTAAAACTGGTAAGTATTGATAAGATTCTGGAAGATAAATAAAATTTGAAAAAACAGAGCCATGGCTGACTTTAAATGAAGTTGGTTATGGCTCTTTTTATCGGAAAATTGGTTGAATTGAGAAAAAAGAGATGTTATACTGAAATATATAGAATGATGAGACAAGGAACAAATGGACACAGGCAGAGGAGAATACAATGGAAGAAAATGTTTTTATGACGGGAGGAAAAGCTCTTACACTGGAGGATTATCTGCAGTATGATTCGGGCAGCAGAGGCAATCTCGGAGAAGAGCTTCCGGTGATGGTTTACCGTCTGCTGGAATATTCCCTGAAAGAGGAGCTGATCGGACAGTTTGGAAAGGAAAAACAGATTGAGATTTTCCGCAATGCCGGACGCAAGGCGGGAGAATATTTTGCAAAGAAAATGCTGAATCTGGATCAGCCGCTGGATCAGTTTGTAAGTGAGCTTCAGAGTAAAATGCAGGAATTAAAGATCGGTGTGCTGCGTATCGAAAAGGTAGATGAGGAGAGCGGAAAGATCATTCTCAATGTGTCAGAGGATGCGGACTGTTCCGGACTTCCGATCCTTGGCGAGACGGTATGCAATTACGACGAAGGATTTATCGGCGGTATTTTAAGCATGTATTCCGGAAAGTTCTATACGGCAGTAGAGGTAGACTGCTGGGCAACCGGTGACCGCGTGTGCAGATTTCATGCAAATATAGAAGACGAAAAATAGGAGCATAGTCATGGAGGATAAAAACAGCGAATTATTGTTTGAATACCTCAGAAGCATCCTGTATGATAAAAAAATTCAGCCGCTTGATGTGGAACAACTCGATGAGCCTTTTCGGAAGCTTGGCAGGGGACTGCAGTATTTTGCAAAGACGTTTACAGAAACAAAACAGTACGCAGCAGCCCTTTCGAGAGGAAATCTATCGGTGCAGCCGCCTCCGCGGGAGAATTTTTTGTGCGAAAATTTAAAAAATATCCATGCAAATCTAAATCATCTGACCTGGCAGGCAAAACAGGTGGCAAAGGGTGACTATTCTCAGACAGTATCTTATCTCGGGGAATTTTCAGAGGCATTCAATACGATGACGCAGCAGCTGAAGGAGCGGGAATTAAAACTGAAACAGGAAGCAGAGCGGGAAAAAATACATGCCGGGATGGTAGAAACTTACAATCAGCTTCTGGTAGAGATGATCGACCGCAGCGAAGAGGAGATTTTCGTGACCAGTGCTGACGGCAGGAGGATTCTGTACTGTAAAAAGAGGAATGACAGAAGTATTGACCGGAATGAAGTTTACCAGATGTGTATTCGGTTCGCACAAAAACACCGGTCGGAAGAGAGCAGAGATTCTTTTGAATGGATATGGGAAGCAGAGGATTCAAGACATCATTTTTATAGGATCATTACCGGATATATGCAGTGGCAGGGGGAACAGGCCTTTCTTTATATTATCCGGGATGTGACGAAAGAGAAGCTGCGGGAAGAACGTCTGAGGATGGAAGCGAACCGAGATGGGCTGACACAGATCGGAAACCGTCACTATTTCCTGGAGAAGGCAGGGGATATGCTGAAAGAAGAGAGCAGTCTGACCTTCTGTTACTGCGATTTGGATCATCTGAAATATATCAATGATCAATACGGACACACAGAAGGGGACTGGTATATCACGTTTTTTGTTGAGACGATCCAAAAACACATCCGAAAAGAAGATGTGTTTGCAAGGATTGGAGGAGATGAGTTCTGCGTGATTCTGTATAACTGTCCCTACGAGATGGCAGAGCGGAAAATAAGGAAAATACAGAAAGAATTTTCATCCGGGCAGACAAAGGAATATCCGAAGAGTTTCAGCTGCGGTATCGTAGAAGTAGAGGGCGGAAATGAGGAGATGCAGGTCAGGGATATTATAAAACAGGCAGATCATGAAATGTACCTCCAGAAAAAAGAACATAAAAAAAAGTACCGGAAAGAACTGAGCGTGATCAGTATATCGGAGGACTAGGGAGCAGTTATGGACAATCTGAATTATAACGTTGCAGTTAATTTAAAGCGGATCCGCAGGGAAAAAGGGATGAGTCTTGAGGGAATGGCTGAACAGACCGGGGTGAGCAAAAGTATGCTGGCTCAGATCGAAAAAGGGACCGCAAACCCTTCTCTTGGTGTGATCGGAAAGATCATCGGCGGACTTCACATTGAATTTCAGGAGCTGACAGAGGATGTGTCTCCAGGGTCCAGACTGGTGCATATAAAGGAGATGGAGCCGACAAAGGAAGTAAGGGGCGAATATAAAATATGGAACTGTTTTCCTTATGAAAATAACTGTGTGGCAAAGATTTACCGGATTGATATGGAACCGGGGGCAGAATATACCGGCAGCATTCAGGGGAAAAAGACAAAAGCATACATTTCTGTGCTGGAAGGCGAAGTAAAGATCCGGTGCGGCGAGGAAGCATACCTGGTCGGAAAAGAGGATGTGTTTTGCCTGGAGATGGACCGGCAGCACAGTTACCGTAACGACACGGAAAAACGGATCAGTCTGATCTGTTTTTTTTCGGACTGCCATAAAAGATATTGAAAGAAAAGATAAAATACCGCAGGAAGCGAAAGAAGCGTTTCCTGCGGTATTGATTTTTGTGGAGAAGATGTTTTATAATGGGCTTTAACACAAAAAAAGAAAAGAGGGCAAAATATGATTTTTACGATTTTAGTCTGTTTCTTTGCCGGAATGGGAGCCGGCATCGGAACCGGGTTTGCCGGCATGAGTGCGGCAGCTGTGATCAGTCCGATGCTGATCACTTTTCTTGGCATGGATCCGTATCAGGCAGTCGGTATCGCACTTGCCAGCGATGTGCTCGCCAGTGCGGTCTCAGCTTATACTTACGGCAAAAACAAAAACCTGGATGTGGCAAACGGAATCGTGATGATGGTCACGGTACTTTTATTTACGCTGGTGGGCAGCTATATCGCAAGTCTGCTCCCGAGTACGACCATGGGCGGATTTTCGATGGTCATGACACTGCTGCTTGGTGTCAAATTTATCGTAAAACCGGTTATGACGACCAAAGAAGCCATGCAGGCAGTCTCAAAAAAGAAGCGTTTTATCCAGTCTGTGATCTGCGGCATGCTGATCGGATTTATCTGCGGCTTTGTCGGAGCAGGCGGCGGACTGATGATGCTTCTGATCCTGACAAGTGTGCTTGGCTATGAATTGAAGACCGCAGTCGGAACGAGCGTGTTTATCATGGCGTTTACGGCATTTACCGGTGCGGCTTCTCATTTTGCGATCGGCGGCATGCCGGATATCACCTGTCTGGTTCTGTGCGTGCTGTTCACGTTCCTGTGGGCAAGGATTGCGGCACGTTTTGCAAACAGGGCAAAACCGGAAACGTTAAACCGTGCAACCGGAGTGGTACTTGTGATTCTGGGGATTGTACTGATCGCATTTAAAATGTTGTAATTTCGGTCTGTTTTTCTTGACAGGTAGGTGTTTACTTTTTTTGGATACGTGCTAAAATAGGAATGTATTTTGAAAGCGGAACGCAAATGTCTGCTCTGCTGCAAAATACCGGGGATGATAACAGTATTTTTAAGAGGCAAAGGAAAAGCATATGAAGGAAATCACATTAAACGATGGACCAAAAAGAAAAAGAAGAAGAGACCGTTCAAGAACAGAAGGTTCAAGACGGGAAGGCTCAAGAGAAGAACGGCACAGAAGAGCCGAAGGACTGGAACAGCCGCAGAGAACACCGGGATCAGAAAGAAGCCGGAGAGAAGGAAGCCAGGGAAGACCAGGAAGATATGAGCAGCAGCCGGTAAAACCGGAACTGCCGAAAAAGAAACATTCCAGAACACCTCTTATCGTGGCCGGCATTGTTGTCCTGATCATGGTTGCTGTTTATCTGGGATTTGGCGTTTACTATATGGATCGTTTCTTTCCGGGGACGACGGTAAACGGCATTGATGTGTCCGGCAAGACCGTAAAAGAAGTAGAAAATCTGGTTGCAAACCAGGTGCAGGATTATGTACTGCGGGTGCATGAAAAAGACAACAAGACCGAACAGATCGACGGTGCGGATATTCAGTTTGAGTATGTATCAGACGGTGCGGCACAGCAACTGAAATATTCACAGAACTCTTTTTTATGGATCAATGCATACTTCCATCCGCAGGAGTATACGATGACGACTCCGACGGTTTACAATAAGGCAAAGCTCAAAGAAGCGATGGAAAAACTGGATGCTTTTGACAGCGATAAAGTTACCGAACCGAAAGATGCCTATATTGATGAAACGTCTTCCGGATTTGAGATTGTGGAGGAAGTGGAAGGCAATCAGCTGGATGAAGATAAAGTCTATGAGCTGCTCTGTCAGGCAGTGACGGACGGCAAGACCGAAGTAAATCTGGAAGAGAGCGACTGCTATCTGAAACCAAAGAAGACTAGTGACAATAAAAAACTGAAAAAGAAACTGGCATCTTTGCAGAAATACTGGGATATGACGGTTACATATGAGATCGGAGATGCTTCCGATGTGCTGGATTACCAGACATTCAAAGACTGGATGACAGTAGATTCCAGCGGAAATGTTTCTTTTGACTGGAATCATATCGCAGACTGGATCGGACAGCTGGCAGACAAGTACGATACATTCGGTACCGATGAGACATTCCATACCTCACTTGGAGAGACCGTGACCGTAACCAGCATGAATTACGGCTGGAAGATGGATGAGGAGACCGAGGCGGCATGGCTGGATGAGACACTTAAATCAGGCGAATCTGCGACAAGACAGCCACAGTGGCTGGAAAGTGCCATGGCAAGAGGGGAAGAAAACGATATCGGCGATACCTATGTGGAGATTGATATCACCAACCAGCGTATGTGGTTCTACAAAGACGGACAGTGTCTGGTTGATACTCCGGTCGTTACCGGCGATGCGACAAAAGACGGTTACGAGACTCCGCTAGGGCTTTACTGCCTGTTTGACAAGGAAGCAAAGGCGATCCTTCGGGGAGCCGATAACCTGACCGGCAAGAGCTACAATACACCGGTTGATTACTGGATGCCGTTCAACGGCGGTGTCGGTATCCACGATGCAAAATGGCGTGCAAGCTTTGGCGGAACGCTTTATCAGGGAAATGGTTCGCATGGATGTGTCAATACACCGTGGGATCAGGCAGGTATTATTTTTGACAATATCGAGATCGGAACACCGGTCGTTGTTTATAAGTCTTCGATCAATCAGGGCACCGGCTCTGTGGCAATCTCACAGCCGGCTGAGACCCGTGTGATCAACGAGCAGGGAGTGGAAGTCACCCCGGAGAGCAGTGCGGCTGATACAACGACAGGCACCACAACCGATACCATGAGTGATCCGACGTCGTATACAGCCATAGATGGGCAGTGATGAGCTATATAGAAAGAAAAAGACCGCAGAACTGCGGCATGAGGAGGAAAATTATGAAAATTGTTGTTTTAGCAGGAGGTATCAGTACCGAGCGTGAGATATCGATCGTATCCGGTACACAGGTATGCAAGGCACTTCGAAGCAGAGGTCATCAGGCTATCCTGGTGGATGTCTATTTCGGAAGAGAAGATGCAGATCCGATGCAGGCATTTACCGATGAGTACGATGTCGATGCCGCAGCCGCTTATGCGAGAAGTTTTGACGGTCAGGTAGAGAAGAGCATTCAGGAAGGAAAAGCATTCTTTGGCACCAATGTGATCGCACTGTGTCAGGCAGCAGATGTTGTGTTCCTGGCACTGCACGGCGAGAACGGTGAGAACGGAAAAGTACAGGCAGCTTTTGACCTGCTTGGTATCCGTTATACGGGAAGTGGTTATCTGGGAAGTGCGATTGCCATGGATAAGGGACTTTCCAAACAGCTTTTCTGGCAGAATGAAGTTCCGACACCGGCAGGATTTATCCTGAGAAAAGGCGAGGATATTTCGCTTGAGGCACATGGTATGACACTTCCGTGTGTTGTGAAACCGTGTTGCGGAGGTTCCAGCGTCGGCGTTACGATTCCGAAAACACAGGAAGAATACGAAGCAGCAGTTGCAGATGCATTTTCTTATGAAGATGTGATCGTTGTGGAAGAATATATCAAAGGTCGTGAATTTTCAGTCGGTGTCGTGGACGGAATAGCTTATCCGATCATTGAGATCGCACCGATTGAAGGCTTTTATGATTACACGAACAAATACAAAGCCGGAAGCACCGTTGAGACCTGTCCGGCCGTTTTGACGAAAGAACAGACAGAGCAGATGCAGGCATATGCGGTGAAAGGGTTTAAGGCACTGCAGCTTGACAATTACGGAAGACTGGACTTTATGATGTCCAAGGACGGCAAAATGTACTGTCTGGAAGCCAATACACTTCCGGGCATGACACCGACCAGCCTTCTGCCGCAGGAAGCACAGGCACTTGGCATGGATTTTGCAGACCTCTGCGAGAAACTGATCGCTGTATCAGCAAAATAAAAGAACAGAGAGGTATTTTTAACATGAAAAATATGTCCCTTGAAAAAATAGCTCAGGCTTGCGGAGGTGTTTACCACGGAAGCGAAGAGATGAAACAGAGTATTGTAGAGAGTATTACCACAGACAGCAGGCAGGCAGCAAAGGGCTGCCTGTTTGTGGCAATTCCGGGAGAGCGTGTAGACGGACACGACTTTATCTCGTCTGTTTTTGAGAAAGGTGCACTGGCTGTTTTAAGTGAAAAAGAGCTGGCAAACCCGGCAGGACCGTACATTCAGGTTGCATCTTCTCTGGAGGCAGTCAAAGGGATCGCCGAGTACTACCGGCAGCAGCTCGATATCAAAGTAGTCGGTATCACCGGAAGTGTCGGAAAGACCAGCACAAAAGAAGTGATCGCATCGGTTTTAGCTCAGAAATACAATGTGCTGAAGACCCTTGGCAATTTCAATAACGAGCTGGGGCTGCCGCTTACCGTTTTCCGTCTGCGAGATGACCATCAGATCGCAGTCCTTGAGATGGGCATCAGCCATTTTGGAGAGATGCATCGTCTTGCCAAAGTAGCCAGACCGGATATCTGCGTGATCACCAATATCGGACAGTGTCATCTGGAGTTTTTAAAAGACCGCGACGGTATTTTAAGAGCAAAGACGGAAATCTTTGATTTCCTGAAAGAAGACGGCTGCATCATTTTAAATGGGGACGATGACAAGCTGGATACGATCGAGGAAGTAAAAGGCATCAAACCGATATTTTTCGGTGTGGAAGGACAGAAGCCGGTCTATGCCGATGAGATTGAGAGCCTGGGGCTTTCTGGTATTGCCTGCACGATCCATGCAGACGGAGAGAGCATCCGTGTTACCGTTCCGATCCCGGGATGGCACATGGTACTCAATGCACTGGCAGCGACGGCTGTCGGCAGGGCACTGGGACTGACCATGCAGGAGATCAAAACCGGCATCGAGGCACTGGAGCCGGTTGGCGGAAGATTCCATATCATTAACCATGGAGATATCCAGATCATCGATGACTGCTACAATGCAAATCCGGTTTCCATGAAAGCATCTCTGGACGTGCTGCGAGATGCAAAAGGCCGTAAAGTGGCGATCCTTGGTGACATGGGAGAGCTTGGAGAAAACGAAGAACAGATGCATGCAGAAGTCGGATACCATGCGGCAAAGAACAAGATCGACCTTCTGATCTGCACCGGAAAAATCAGCAGCCATATGGCAGAAGCAGCCATGGCAAACGGCGGCTGTGGCGAAGTGCTGCAGGTTCCGACGATGGAGGCACTGCTGACCTGTCTGCCGTCTCTGATCCAGAGCGGGGATACCGTGCTGGTAAAGGCATCGCATTTCATGCATTTTGAAAAAGTAGTGAAAAAATTACAGGAAATATAGAAACAAATAAAACAGAAAAAGCTCCGGCGGAATGTGATTACATTCTCGCCGGAGCTTTTTGTTATACTTCAGATGTGAGGGACTTCAACCTTTGCAGGCGGTGTGCAGAGTTCAGATCATACCATGTTCCAGACAGTAGTAGTAAATACCATCCTCTGCCACATCACCGCACACATCGTCGGCAATCGCTTTTAATTCATCAGAAGCATTTGCCATGGCAACGCCGTGGCCGACACTCTTCAACATTTCGATGTCATTGTTTCCGTCTCCGAACGCCATTGCCTGCGATTTATCGAAGTGATAATATTCTAACATTTTTTCGATGCCGCGGCCTTTTCCGCCGTCTGTCGGGATAATGTCAACGGCACGGTTCCACCAGAAGGTGATACGTGCATGGGAAACATCCTTCATCAGTGCCGGATGTTCTGCAAGTGAGCTTCCGGCCATCAGTTGATAGACTTTTTCATTAGCAACCTGCTCAAAATCATCAGCCACATCAATCTCCTGTTTGGCAAAAGAATAATATTCGATCAGATCCTCATCCTTGCCGTTTGATGCCAGTCTGTTTTTTGTGGCAACCGTCAGAGGACGACCAAGAGCCGTGGCGTTTTGGATGATCATATGTACATCTTCAGTCGGGATTGGATTGGAAAAGATATCCGCATCTTCTGTGAAACAGTAAGAACCGTTAAAAGTCAGAAAAGCATCAAATTCAACACCTTCAAAATGCGGAAGTGCTATCGGACTTCTGCCGGTCGCAATGCAAATAATCGTGCCGTTTTCTTTCAGCCTGCGGAGTGTCTCCAGCATTTTTTCAGAAATACGTTTCTTATTCATATCAATTAAAGTTCCGTCAATGTCAAAAAAAACAATTTTAATTGCACTCATAGAATCTCCTCTCAAATTTATCGAAAAAACGAAAAGGGAACTCGGGCATGATGGCCGAATCACGCCCTGATCCGAAAGTAGTGTGATGAAATGAATACAGCAAGGTAAATGTATGTGGGCATTTCCAGCTGCAATGAATCATTCAGTCGGAGAAGGCCGCCACTTCTGCAAAGTGGTAAGCAATCGTGTGTGCGACCAGGATTTTGAGGGATATGATTCATTTCGATTATGATTATAGTGCATAAAAAGGCAAAAAAATATCTTATTTCTGCCTTTTTATAGCAGAATACTGCCAATCTTATGTGCGGAATCGAAGATATGCTGCCGATGATGCATGAAATGCAGCATTTTAACCAAATAGCAAAGCGGATTGCGAATATCCGCCTGACTATCATTTTATATCAGCCACGCAGCTTTGTGCGGTATTCGTTCGGTGTACATCCCATCGATTCACGGAAAATTTTCCCCATATAACTGCTGCTTCCAAAGCCGCAGCTCTGGCTGATAAAAGTGATATGTTCTCTTGTATTTGCGAGCATATCGCAGGCTGCCTGAAGACGGTAGTTTTTGATATATTCGGCAGGGCTCATATGCAGACAGTCGTGAAAGAGTCGGAAACATTCGCGTTCACTGGCAAAAGCGGTACCGGCAATATCTTTTACGGAAATCTTTTCGGCGTAATGTTCATGAATGTAGACCATCATCAGTCTCAGGCGTTTGTTTCGTTTGTCAAACCGGTCTTTGGTCTGCATCAGCGGCAGTGCAAGTTCAAAAATCTGAAACCAGATATCTGAGAGGGCAGAACGCAGTTTTAGTTCGTAGCCAGGGGTGTTTTCTGAAATCAAAAAGGAATCGCGGATAGCAGAGAGCACTTGTTTATGTTCCGGATGATCCGGATAAAGAGGGATGATCTCGATCTGGGATGCGGTGGTCAGCGGTGTGACATATTTCTCATCGATCAGGCTGCCATGGACGCCGGAAATAAAAGAAGGGTCGAAAAGATGCAGCAACTGTGTCGAGGAAGCAAAATCCGGACCTGGTCTTGTCATGTGCGGGACATTGGAATTGATCAGACCGCCACAGCCCTCCGCCAAAAGGATTCTGCTGCTAGGTGTGTTGTATTCAAGAGATCCCTGTTTAAGATAAAAAAGCTCCATGGCCGGATGCCAGTGCCATGGGCAGAAGTGTCCCGGATGTTTTGTGATATCGGAACAGGAAGAAATATAAGGGAATTTTGAAGTAAATCCCGGGAGCAGTTCTTCTCTGCTCCCGGTGTAAAAAGAAATCTGAGAAACTTTTTTCATCATATTTTTATACCAGTGACTGATTTTTGGATATGGTATTCTGAATGATCTCTTGACAGTGGGCACCGAGGAATTTTTTCTGTTCCTTTGGCAGATCCTTCGGATAGATCGGCTCGCCGTATTCCAGAACCACATGTGCAGAACGGATAAACGGTCTATGGGCTTCGAAAATATTTCTCGTATTGTTGATTGACATTGGAATGATCGGATATCCGGTCTTTTCTGCCATTTTTAGACTTCCTTCTTTAAATGGAAGAAGCAGTGTATCATCCGATGCTTCGTTGCGTGTGCCTTCCGGAAAGATACACATGGAAACACCATTTTTCATCTGATCGATTCCTTGTAAGATCGTCTTCAGCCCTTCTTTGATATCAGATCTGTTCAGGAATAAACAATGCAGCCGTTTCATCCAGCTGGAAAGAAGCGGGATTTTTTTCATACTATCTTTTGCAACGTAACCGGTCAGTCCCGGGCATCTTGCGTAAGTCAGAACCACGTCAAAATAGCTTCTGTGGTTGCCAACGTACAGAACAGGTGTATCTTTTGGAATACGATCTTCGCCGATCACAGTTACTTTCGTACCGGCAACAAATAAGATCAGTTTAAACATAAACTGAACAATACGCAGTGAAGAAATATCACGGGCGTAAGGGTTGAACTTTCCGATGATCCACTCAACGATCAGAATCGGGATGGACAGGATCAGAAAGGCAACGATCAGAATTACAATGAGCAGAGAACGGATCATAAACTTGTGCTCCTTCCGCGACCGAATAATTCAGTAGTACTTTTCAGCCAGTCCACACGATCCTGCGTAAGAGCGGATGCTTCATAGCGATAAGCCCAGTTTGCGAAAGCAGAACCCGGTGTGTTCATGCGGCAGGAAGAATCCTGCATAAACAGATCCTGGATTGGGAAGATCGCATATTTTGCAATGCTGCCCATGCACATCCGGATGAAATCCAGACTGATGATGCCGCCGTCGCAGTTGCAGTAGCGGCGGATTTTGTCTTTCTGCGGTTCTGGAAGATTCTGATACCAGCCGGTTGTCGTGTCGTTGTCATGTGTTCCGGTGTAGCAGATGCAGTTGGTTGTTGTAAGATTGTGCGGATGATAATCACTCTCATCCAGTCCCTCAAAAGCAAACTGAAGGATCTTCATACCAGGGAAAGCAAACTCATCACGCAGTTCCTCCACTTCCGGAGTGATCACACCAAGATCTTCTGCCCAGATCGGAAGATCCTCGCCGAGCTCTTTCTGGATAGCCTCGAACAGTTTTTTGCCCGGGCCTTTTTTCCATTTACCATTTACAGCAGTCTCTTCATCAGCCGGTACGGACCAGTAAGCTTCGAAGCCGCGGAAATGGTCGATACGCAGGTAGTCAGTCAGCTTCATCTGCATTTTGATACGGTCGATCCACCAGGAATAGCCGTCAGCTTCATGGTGTTTCCAGTCGTAGAGCGGATTGCCCCAGAGCTGTCCGGTGGCACTGAAATAGTCTGGCGGAACTCCGGCAACCTGAAGCGGATGACCTTTTGTATCGAGCTGATAGAGCTCTTTATTTGCCCAGACATCGGCACTGTCTAAAGATACGAAAAACGGAATATCGCCGATGATCTCGATGTCAGCTTCATTTGCATATTTTTTCAGTTTCATCCATTCACGGAAGAACAGGAACTGGATGAATTTATAGTATTTGATCTGTTCTTTGTATTCTGTCTCAAAAGCAAGACGCACCTTTGCGGTCGGAGTGGTCATCTCGTCATCCCATTCCTGCCAGGATTTTCCCTCATGAGCATCTTTACATGCCATAAATACGGCATAATCGCTCAGCCATTTTTTGTTTTCCAGACAGAAATCATCGAACTCTTCCAGCAGGAATTTGTTCGGTGTGTGATGGAAGGTCTGGAAAGCCTTTTTAAACAGACCGTTCTTGTAGTTCAGTACGGCACCGTAATCGACTTTCGCTGCATCAAACTCCGGGATCGGATAGAGATCATCCTTTGTGATCAGTTCCAGATCAACCAGGTCATCCGGGCTGATCAGCAGAGACTGTCCGGCAAAGGCAGAAAAGCTCTGATAAGGAGAATCGCCGAAACCGGTCGGTCCAAGCGGCAGAACCTGCCATAAACTCTGACCGGAAGCTTTCAGAAAGTCGATAAAGTCATAAGCCCCCTGGCCGAGATCTCCGATACCATATGGGGAAGGGAAGGAAGTCGGGTGAACAAGTACACCCGAAAGTCTTGTGTGCAGTGTATTCATTGGTATGCCCTCTCTTTAAGATATAATAGTTTTTTATAAAAAGATGCCATGCAGCTTTCGCAATCCTGCAAACATTCGGAATCCACGGATTTACTGCGTAAATCGTTACTTCCTCATGTTTTTACGGTTTCCAAATTCAGTCATCTTATCCTGCGAGCAGGAACGATACCTGTGCTTGGAAACCTATGTATCCAGTATACCGTATGGTATAGAGAAGTGCAAGGTAGAATTTGTGAAAATGCACAAAGGATTCTTTTCTTTTAGGGGGAGATATGATATACTGGACGGACATCAGAAATATAGAAAATAAACAGCGAGTTACGGACCTCTCCTTTTCGGCGGGGATAACGACTGCGCGGAAAGCAGGTAAGGTCTATGTACTTAATGATTGATAATTATGATTCTTTTGTGTACAATCTCAGAGCCTATTTTGAGGAGGCTGGACATGAGATTCTTGTTGTGGAAAATGACGGCATTACGATTGGTCAGATCCGTCAGATGAAACCGGAGGGGATCATCATCTCCCCGGGACCGAAAACACCGAAGGATGCAGGCATTTCAGCAGAGGTGATCCGAAAGTTTGCAGGTGAGATCCCGATCCTTGGCGTCTGTCTCGGTCATCAGACGATCGGTTACGTGGCAGGTGCGACTGTGAAAAAGGGGACACGCCCGATGCACGGCAAATTAAGCCCTCTGACACACTCAGGGGAGGGGCTTTTTCGGGGACTGCCGCAGGATTTCCTGGTGACAAGATATCATTCGCTGGTGATCGATGAGGCGACGCTGCCGCAGGAGTACCAAGTGGATGCAAGGACAGAAGATCAGGCTGTGATGGCGATTTCTCACCGCACGTATCCGATCTACGGCGTGCAGTTTCATCCGGAGGCGGTGCTGACACAGTACGGTCACGAACTTCTGGAGAATTTCCACTGCATCTGTCAGCAGTGGCAGCAGGAAAGAACGGAGGTGTGTTATGCATAAGATCCGGGAAATCAGAGAATATCCGCCGATCCATGTTTTATTTTCCAGATGGAAAGAGGAAAAGGAGATCGTTTTTTTGGATTCTTCTCTGGAAAATAGGCTGGGACGCTACTCCATCATCGGGCGTCTGCCATATCAGAAGCTGGTACAGGACGGAGATAGCTTTTGTGTGAATGACGAAAAGCAGAAAATGACTTTTGAGAATTATCTTCGCACTTATTTGAAGGAACATCCGGACAGCAATGAGAGTAACCTGCCGATCGTTTCCGGTGCGATGGGCTATGTTTCATATGATTACGGAAGAGAGAAAGAAAACGTAGCGGCCAGACATCCAAAAGAGGTGGATATGCCAGATGTGATCCTCTGTTTTTATGATAATTTTATCATTGAGGATCATCAGGAAAAACGTTTTTATCTTGTGGCAAACGGTCAGACCAAAGAGGTGGATACGCTGCTTGACGATGTGGAAAACACAGTCGCAGAAACGTATACTCTGTGGAAAAACGGTCAGATTCCGGGAACAAAGGATGATCACAGTGAGATCAGAGTCACGCCAAATTTCACAAAAGAAGACTATAAGCAGGCGGTGCAGGATATGATCGACTATATCGTCGAGGGTGATATCTATATTGCAAATATGACGCAGCATCTTACTGTGGAAAGTACTCGTACACCTTACGATGTTTTCTGCTCACTTCGCAGAGACAATCCTTCTCCGTTTGGCGGCTATTTAAATTATGGGGATCTGCAGATCGTCAGTGCATCTCCGGAGCGTTTCTTGCAGATGCGTGACGGTGTTGTGGCGACCAGGCCAATCAAAGGTACCAGAAAACGCGGAGCCACCAGAGAAGAAGATGCGGCGATGAGAAAAGAACTGGAAGAGTCCGATAAGGATAAGAGCGAACTTCTTATGATTGTTGATCTGGAGCGAAATGATCTGAACCGTGTCTGTATGCCGGGCAGCGTCAAAGTGACGGAAATGTACAGCATCGAGACGTATGCGACGGTCTTTCATCTGGTATCGGAAGTTCAGGGAAGACTTGCGGAAGATAAAAATGTTGTGGATCTTCTGGAAGCAGCCTTTCCGGGCGGATCCATCACCGGGGCACCGAAACTGCGTGCGATGGAGATCATTGAAGAACTGGAGCACAGCCGACGCAATCTTTATACCGGCTCGATCGGTTATCTGACGCTCGACGGTGACTGCGATTTCAATATTGTGATCCGCACAGCAGTACATAAAAACGGAAAGTACTATCTCGGAGTCGGAGGCGGCATCACCTGCGAATCGGAGACAGAGTTTGAATACGAAGAGACGCTTCAGAAAGCAAAAGCTGTTCTGCAGGCGTTGGAAGGGAGAAAAGAAAGTGATAAAATATCTGTTGTTTGACCTGGACGGAACGATCACGGACTCCGCAGACGGGATTACGAATTCCGTTTCCTATGCACTTGGAAATCTGGGGATTTCCGAAGAAAAGAGCAATCTTTACCGTTTCGTGGGTCCTCCTCTTGTAGATTCTTTTAAAGAATTTTATGGGTTTGATGAAAAAAAAGCAGAGGAAGGAGTGCGTCTTTACCGTGAATATTATGCCGTGAAAGGTATTTTCGAAAATAAAGTTTATCCGGGAATCACGCATTTGCTGAAAAAATGCAGAGAACAGGGCAAAAAAGTGATCCTGGCGACCTCCAAGCCGCAGATTTACGCAAAGCAGATACTTAAGCATTTTGAACTGGCAGAGTATTTTGATGATATTCAGGGAAGTTCCATGGATGGAAGCAAAATCCACAAAGAAGATGTGATACAGTCAGCACTTTCGGACAATCAGATCACGGATATGCAGGAAGTGCTGATGATCGGGGATCGCAAACACGATGTCCTCGGCTCCGGCAAATTCGGGATTTCCTGTGTCGGTGTACTCTATGGATACGGCAGCAGGGAAGAACTGGAAACGTGCGGTGCAAAATGGATCGTGGATACGGTCGAAGACCTCGAAGCTTTTCTGGAGCGTATCTGAAAGGGGCAGGAAATGCAGAATAAAACAGAAGAAAAGAAAAGCAGCGGATCAACGGTTCTGGCGGATGACGGGTTTTACTTTGGCATCGGAGCCTTTGAGACGATCGCTGTGGAAGAAGGCATACCGCAGCTGCTTGCCTGGCATCTGGAGCGGCTGCGTGACAGCCTTGCATTTTTCGGAATTGACCAGAGCGTAGAGGAGCAGGAAGTGCTTGCTTATCTGAATGCCTGTCCACAGTCGGAAGAAAAGCAGCACGGAGCACTCAAGATCACAGTGACGGCACAGAATAAGTTGTTTGGACTGAGAAAAAACACTTACTCAGAAGAACAGTATCAGAAAGGATTTCGGCTTGGATTTTCCGAAATCAGACGAAATGAGACTTCACCGCTCACATACCATAAGACGCTTGGGATTGCAGACAACATTATGGAAAAGCGAAATGCAAAAAAAAGCGGGCTGGATGAAAAGATTTTTCTCAATCAGAAAGGGCAGATCAGCGAGGGCTGTACGACAAACATCTTTTTTATTCAGGATGATAAACTGGTCACACCGCCCGTCAGCAGCGGGATGCTGCCGGGAGTGATGCGGAGATATGTTATAAAAGAAGCCGGAAGAAGGGGAGTACTTCTGGAAGAAAAAGAACTGTATCCGGAGGATATCAGTAAGTTTAACGGATGCTTTGTGACAAATTCACTGCTTGGCATGATGCCGGCAGCAAGTTTTGGAGAACAAAAGTTTGACACAGCGAAAGTTTTACACTTTATAGAACAAATTTTGTAGCAAAATAAGAACAGGGATCGTTATATCAGATGAAAGATGACTCCCGTTTCTGTCGGCGGCGGGTAGCAAGCTTGTATCAGTAACGGGAATCCATCTCCCATCTGATATAGCCTCCGGCGGATTGCAGAGGTGCACAGAAGAATATCTCATACGATGCATGACGTGCACCTCGCAGTAAGAATGCCAGAGGCACTCTTGAATAATAAGAAGCAGCGTGGCTGCAAGGGGAGAAAAAATGTTACTACTGATAAGCGGGCTTGGTGACGAAAACACAAAACTGGAGTTTGGGCAGATTTATGAGAAGAATTACCGCACCATGTATTATGTAGCTCTGAAAATTCTGAAAAACAAAGAAGAAGCGGAGGATGCCGTTCACGGTGCATTTGTAAAACTCGCGGAGAAATATGACACTTATCGGCATCTGACATCGCAGGAGATGACAAGCCTGTGTGTGATCATTGTAAAAAACAAATGTCTGGATATGCTGCGTGTATCCAAAAGCGGTCTCCAGTCCGATTTGGAGAAAGTGGATTATGCACTCCATGACGAGAAGGATCAGCCGCTGGAAAATGTGATACAGGAAGAGGGAGAAAAGGAGCTTTTAGAGGCAATGAAGATTCTGCCGGAGAAGCTTCGTCTGGTGCTGGAGCTTCGCTATTTTCATGAATACAGCAACGGCGAGATTGCAAAGATTCTGGATATCAGCAAAAAGAACGTGGAGATTCGCCTGTATCGTGCCAAAAAGAAAATGAAGGAGGTGCTGCAATATGAAAGAGAGCGACAGGAAATTTGAGAAATTATTAAAAGAAGCAGTTTGCAGCTACCATAAAGAGGAGATGGATGCTCTGCCTTCAGAAGAAGAGTTACAGGATATTCAGCTGTCCGATGATTTTTACCGGAAAATGGACGGGCTGGTTAAAAAACAGAAACGCCGGTGGCAATATCGCTTTGTACGCTATGGGGCAGTTGCGGCAAGCTTTCTGCTGTTTACCTTCGGTACGGTCGGAGCGGCTGCTTATGCACTTATGGGAGCGGAGAATTTCAAAGCATTCTTTAAAAAACATGCAAAAGAATACCATGTCGCAGACAGTGCGGTGATGGATCTGGAACAGCTGACAGACATGGCTGTGACAACCGCAGGTACAGTCTACGAGGACGATAATATCCGTCTGGATCTGAAAGGGCTGATCAAGAGCGGCAACCGTTTTTCCATGATCGTGGAGGGGACGTTAAAGCAGCAGGATCAGATTGTGACAGCAGGCGGACCGCAGGAGGAACATGCTTACAGCTTTCTGAATACCGATGTGAATGCAGAGCAGGATCTGATGGCAAGTGGCACTTATTATTATCAGGAGGACGACAAGAGTCTTGCCTCAAACCAGTTTGTTTATGTGACAAATTATTCGGCAGAAGCCGGGTTTGACAGCGATCAGTATGAATTTACCTTCGAGGATTTCGGTTACTATCAGGAGGATGGGATAGAAGACGAGGCAGAAAGTACCGATGATGAAGTATCTGCTTATTCCGCTTCGGAAGATTCCGGGATATTGGAGAATCCGATTTCCATCTGTTCCGGAACCTGGAAGTTTACTGTGGATATGGATCAGGCAAAGGATATTTCCTATAAGAAGGTCTGTGATCAGACCGTCTCTGATGGAGAAGATGACGTCAAGATTAATCGCATAGTGCTCTCTCCGATGGGATGTTCGATTTATATGACACTGCCGCAGTCGCAGAAAGATTCCGGCAAGTATTTTGACAACGTCCATATCCGCCTGAAAAACGGCAGTCTGTTATCCGAAGAATACTATGAAATGGGGATTGCGGACTGTGAACTTTCCGGTGATGACGAAGCAGCAGATGCTGTGAAAGTTTCCAGAGAACTCGATTTTGACTTTCGCGTGCCGATCGACATCAGTCAGGTAAAGGCGATCGAGATTTTCGGTGAATCCATCGAAGTTGAGACATGCAAATAATATTCCGGGCAGATCAAAGCGGAAATATTTCGTTCAGGCATAAATAAAAAAGACAGACCGTATACTGTTCCAAGGAAGCGAAAAGGGACAAAAATGATCAGAACAGCAAAAAAGGTCATCGTATTGTTATGCTGGATACTTCTTTTTGCCGGGATGAGCGGATGCCTCTCGGGTGGAGCACAGGAAGAGCGGATTTCCGTTGCATTTCAGGTGGTTGCTTTTGACAAAGCACCGCAGAAGTTACAGGATATCATCGAAGAGCATAAAAAAGAAGAGATCAAAATGACCTGGGAGGGCGATGAAGGCAGATACATCATCCGGGGATACGGCGAGCAGCCGACCGGCGGATACAGCATCCGTGCCGATGCCGTGGAGCTTATGGGCGACGGGCTGCATGTGACGACCACACTGATCCCGCCACAGAAAGAGCAGGCGGCAGCGGAGGCATCGTATCCATGCATCATCCTGTTGATCGAGAACATGGATCAGGAGGTCACGTTTGAACCATAAAGCGTAATAAGGGGAACTCCTTTCGCATACATTGATTTGAGATGATGCGAGAGGAGTTTTTTATGGAAATCGTCAAAAAGAAAATTCGGATGAGCCGTCAGAGAAGTCAGGCAATGAATCAGATCACGCTGGAAGAAGATCTGAATGTCCCGGACAGTAAAGCAGATGTCACAGGAATCATCCAGCACCGTGCAAAAGTCCGGGTAGAAGAGAGCAAGATCATGGAAAATCAGATTCTGGTAAGCGGAAATCTGGAAGTGTGGATGCTCTGCCTGGCGGAAGGAGAACAGCATCCCGTTTACCGTCTTCAGGCAAAACTGCCGTTTTCGGAAAAGCTGAACCTGGAAGGGGCAAAGCCGGGAGATAATGTCAGTCTGAAATGGAAAACCGAGGATATTCGGATCAGTCTGATCAATTCCAGAAAGATCAGTATCCAGGCACTCGTGACGTTTGAAGCATCCGTTGAGGAGCTTTATGATACGCAGGCGGCCGTGGAAGTGAAAGAGATGCCGGATGTCAGTGTGCGTACAAAGAAGATTGAGCCGCTCTCCATGGCAGTACAGAAAAAAGACATTTTCCGGATCAAAGAAGAGATCAGCTTATCTTCCAACAAACCGAACATCGGTGAGATTTTATGGGACAGCGTGCAGCTTCGGTCGTGGGATGTAAGACCGGGAGACGGCGTGCTGGATATCCGGGGAGAACTGTTTGTGTTCGTACTTTATGCTGCGGATGATGAAAATGGAAGCAGACAGTGGATCGAATCCGCCCTTCCGTTTCAGGGACAGATTGATTGTACCGGCTGTCGGCCGGAGATGGTGCCGGATATCGAGGTGACGCTTGCAGAACGGACGCTGGAAGTGCGGCCGGATTACGATGGAGAGGAAAGAATCCTGCAGCTCGATGCCGTTTTGGAGCTTGACATCCGCATTTATGAAGAAGATACCGTGCAGATTTTAGAAGATGTCTATGCACCGTCAAAAGAGCTGACGCCGATCTTCGGGGAAGAATCTTATGAAAGCCTGCTGATCCGAAATTATGCAAAGAGCAGAATTTCAGATCGAATCCGTATTTCAGAGAACAGTCCACGTCTGTTGCAGATCTGCCATTGCCGCGGAGAGGTCAAAGTGGATGAAATCGCAAAGACGGAACAGGGCATCAAAATGGAGGGAGCCATCGAGATTTCCGTTCTGTATATCACAGCGGACGACGAGCATCCCTTTGCACTCGTGACCGGTATGATCCCGTTTTCACATCTGATGGAAGCAGAAGGCATCACCAGTGAATGCCGTTTCCATCTGCATCCGCAGATCGAGCAGCTTTCCGCATCCATGTCAGGGGAAGAAGTGGAGATCAAAGGAACCCTGAGCCTGAATCTGTTTGCTGTTCGGATCATGCACCAGAACTGTATTCTGGATATCGAAGAGAAAGAGCTGGATCTGAAAAAACTGCAGGAACGCCCGGGGATCGTCTGCTATGTGGTACAGCCGGAGGATACCCTGTGGGACATTGCGAAAAAGTATTACACCACATCCGAACATATCAGAAACATGAACCATCTGACAGAAGAAATCCGGGCAGGACAGAAACTGCTGATCGTGAAATCAGCGGTCCTTCATACGACCTCCTGAGAAAAGAACAGCAAAACATCCTATTGACGATTTTGTATTTTTAGTGATACAATATAGAGGAAATTGTATACAAAATGCAAAAAATGATGCTAAGAATCAAATTCAGATACGCATTTTATGGAAAAACAGAACATTCCTTTGAATCTGGCATCATGAAAATAAAAGTAATTCAGAGAGATACAGAGGTGCAAATGAAAGAAATCAAACTGAAAGCAATGGCAAAAATCAATCTTGGACTGGATGTCACAAGAAAAAGGGAAGATGGTTACCATGAAGTCCGCATGATCATGCAGAGCATTAACATGTATGATCAGATCAGGATCAGTCCTTTGGAAGAACCGCAGATTCGTGTGAAGACCAATGTCAGTTTTCTGCCGGTCAATGAAGACAATCTGGTTTACAAAGCAGCGAAGCTTCTGATGGATGAATTTCAGGTCACTTCCGGTGTGGAGATCGACCTTCGAAAATTTATTCCGACTGCAGCCGGAATGGGTGGCGGAAGTTCGGATGCGGCAGCGGTTCTGGTCGGTGTGAACCGTATGTTTCAGCTTGGACTGACCAAACGGGAACTGATGGAACGTTCTGTGGCGATCGGTGCGGATGTACCATTCTGTGTGCTGCGTGGAACGGCACTTGCGGAAGGAATCGGTGAGATTTTAACCCCGCTTCCGTCTCTGCCGAAATGTTTTGTTTTGATCGCAAAACCGCCGATCAACGTGTCCACAAAGTTTGTTTACACCAACCTGAGAGCCAACGAGCTTACCTGTCATCCGGATATCGACGGACAGATCCGGGCTTTGCAGGATGGAGACCTGGAAGCAGTCTGTAAAAAAATGGGAAATGTGCTGGAAACGGTTACCATACCGGCTTATCCGATCATCCAGACAATCAAAGATAAAATGATGCAGTGCGGTGCGGTAAACGCCATGATGAGCGGCAGCGGTCCGACAGTATTCGGCATTTTTAAGGAGCGTGAGCAGGCAGAAAAGGCGGCCGAACTTCTGCGTGAAGAAGACAAGATCCGACAGATGTTCGTAACCACAGCTATGTAAAGATGGCTGGATTGTGGGCACAGGAAACAATTCGCAGGGTATCCTGATAAAAGATATGGAAAAATCAGAAAGATACGGAGGAAAATAAATGACAGGTGATTTTCAACTGGAGATGAATGAATACCTTCCACTTCGGGATGTTGTGTTCCAGACTTTGCGGCAGGCGATTTTAAAAGGAGAACTAAAACCGGGCGAGCGACTGATGGAGATCCAGCTGGCACAGAAACTGGGCGTGAGCCGCACTCCGGTGCGAGAGGCAATCCGCAAGCTGGAGCTGGAAGGTCTGGTGCTGATGATTCCGCGAAAAGGTGCGGAAGTTGCAGAAATCACGATCAAAGATCTGGAAGATGTACTGGAAGTGCGTGCCGCACTGGAAGAACTGGCAGTCTGCGATGCCTGTGAGAATATCACAGAAGAGCAGATACTGGCATTAAAAGAAGCAGCAGATAACTTTCAGGCAGCTCTGGAATCCGATGACCTGGTAAAATGTGCGGAAACCGATATGGCATTCCATGAGATCATTTACAGTGCGACCAACAACAAACGTCTTTTGCAGATCCTGAATAATTTAAGGGAGCAGATGTATCGTTACCGCATGGAATATCTCAAAGAGCCAGGCACACATAAATTGCTTTTAAAAGAGCACGAGGCGATTTACAGTGCACTTAAAAAGCACGACAAGGCAGAGGCGGGCAGTGCGATCCGTATTCATATCGAAAACCAGAGACGTTCGATCATCAGCAGCCTTCGAGATGCGGGAAGAATCACAGAACAGGTATAAAAAAAGAAAACTGGTAAATAATAGGAAAGAGTGAACAGGAAAACACTCTTTCCTATTTTTTTGGAAGGATTGTGAGAGTACGGAGTACGAAACAATCCGTAGGTATCAAATATGATGTCCAGGGTTGAAAGGTCAGAATGTCGTTCTTGCCTGCTGTAGGACATCAAAATAGTATATGCATCAATTTGTGTGAAAAAAGAGAAGTCAAAGATGAGCCAGGAGGATAGGCGGATGCGAATTTCACTACATCTTTCGGAAAATCAAAATGAGGTGCAAAAGCAGATCGAAAACTGTGCCGACATCCTTTTCCGCCCTTTGCTGATTGGAGAAAAGGAGAAAACGGAAGCCTTTCTGATTTACATCGAGGTGGCGGTCAGCAATCTGATGCTGGAGGATTCGGTCATCGGAAAACTTTTAAACCGACTGCTTTCGATGGATACAAAAGAAATCTACGGCACGCTGGAAAACAACAGCCTCGGGATTTCTGATACAAAAGAGCTTTTTACGCTGGAAGAAGCGATGGCGGCCATGTTTGCCGGGAATGCAGTACTGTTTGTGGATGGTTACGACCGGGCGATCAAGATCGGAAGCAAAGGCTATCCGGGAAGCGGTGTCCAGAAAACGGATTCAGAAAAAGGTCTGCGAGGCTCCAAAGAAGCATTTTCTGAGTCTGTAAAGATGAATACGGCGCTGATAAGAAAACGAATACGCAATGCAAAAATGAAAGCGGAAGAAAAACAGGTGGGGCGTTACTCTGCCACTACAACGGCACTTTTGTATCTGGACGGTGTCGTTTATCTGCCGATCTGTGAAGAGATGAGAAAGCGGCTGGATGCATTTGAGGTGGATGGCATCGAGGATGGCGGAATGATCGAATATCTGACAAGGAAAAAGAAAGAAGGGCGATTTCCGGTTTATCAGACAACAGAACGCCCGGACAGGGCAGCTCAGGCAATTCTGGAAGGACGCGTGGTACTGCTGACGGACAATTCGCCGGAAGCCCTGATCTTTCCGGCAACGTTAAACAGCCTGTTTCAGACGGCGGACGATTACTACCGTAATGAACGGATCGTCACTTTTCTGCGGCTGATCCGTTACGTGGCGGCTTTTCTGGCACTTGCTCTTCCGGGGCTTTATGTGGCGGCGGCAACGTTTCATCCGCAGCTTCTGCCGGGCAATTTGATCCGCTCCATGGCGGAGGCAAGAAGCGGCGTGCCGTTTCCGACGGCAGCGGAAGTCCTTCTGATGGAACTGTCCTTTGAACTTCTGCGGGAAGCCGGGCTTCGCATGCCGGGACCGGCGGGCAATACGATCGGCATCGTAGGCGGCCTGATCGTCGGACAGGCGGCGGTCAGTGCCAATCTGGTCAGTCCGATCACGGTGACGGTGGCGGCTCTGACGGCTCTGGGCTCCTTTTCCATACCAAACGAAGAGCTCTCCGAAGTATTCCGGCTCTGGAAGTATGGAATCCTGCTTTTGGGCAGCTGCTTTGGGATTCTGGGCGTGATGCTTGGCTGTTTTCTTCTGCTGATGCTGATGGCAGAGCAGGAAAGTTACGGAATTCCCTGGCTTTATCCTTATGTGGGCGGCAATCTCAATGAAAGGGCAGATGAAAAAGATTCCATGTTTCTGGCAGCAGCGAGGAAACGGAAACGCAGGCCGATCTTTGCAAAATGGGGAAATCGCATCCGGTTTCGCAGAAAATCCTGAAATACAGAAATTTAAGAATGTCACTGGCATTTTGGCTGTAAAATATCCGGATGCAAAATATAGAAAATGTCAGAAGGGGTAGGGATTATGTTTGGCAGAAATGGAAAAATTTCAAAAAGACAGATCAGAAGAATCCTGATCCTGGAGCAGGCTGCGAAGATTGGTTTACTGCTGCCTTTGCCGGCACAGATCCCGGAGGGCGGATTTTCTATCTGGTCATGGATTCTGACGGCGGCTCTGACCTTTCTCTATCTGAAGATCATGCTGGATTTTAGTAAAAAACTGCCGGAGTATCCTGCCACAGACAGAAAAAAAGGAATGGAGAACAAAGCAGCAGAAAACAGAAAGGATGGCACAGGCCAGGCGGAAATCGCAATCCTGACTGTTGTATATGGGATCTACGGTTTGGCAGATGTATTTTTTTTACTTTGTCTGTTTGCTGAGGTGGCACAGTGTTTCCTTCTGCCGGAACAGAAAATATGGATGCTGATTTTGCCGGCGGCAGCCGTCTGCAGTTTTGCGGCAGATCACAGACTGGAAGTCCGGGCAAAATTTCTGGAAGTGCTCTGTCCGATCCTGACCTTTCCGGTAATGCTGCTTCTTCTGGTTCTGGCGGTGCTTACGATCCGAGGCGGACAGTTTGGGACACTTGGAGAAATGATGCGGCCATCTGCTCCGGGTAGCATATGGATCGCAGGTATCGCCATGCTGTCTGTTTTTGCAGGTCTGGGGTCTGATGTATTTCTGCAAAGAGAAACAGAAGAGCAGCAAAGCAGAAGTGTTTTCGAGAAAACAACAGGTAGCATGCTGATCGGAAGTCTGTTGCTTTTGTTTCTTTTACAGGCTGTTTTTGGAGCCGGCGGCATCCGTGCCCTGCCATTTTCTGTCATTACTGCGATGAGCAATTCCAAAATTAAGGGGATTTTTTTGCAGCGGTGGGATGTTTTATTTGCAGTGTTCTTTCTTGGCATGGTCTGTGGGGCATTGGTATCAGGATTCACCGTTCTTGGGACTTGCAGTGAACGACTTCTGCCCGGAAAAAAGAAGAAGTGGAAGTGGTGGCTGATGGCAGCGGCAGCAAGTGCTGCGGCGTGCGTAAGCCCGTCTTATGAAAAAAGTGTACAGCTGTATGAGCTGGTGAGCCTGGGATTTCTTGGAATCACTATGCTGATGGCGTTATTGAAAATTATAAGAAAAATATACTGCAAATAAAGAAAGTAAAAAATAATATCTATGACCATTGCTCTTTGTTGCAGATAGCGTTTTGAGCAAGAAAGAAGGGAAAGAGTATGAAGAAAAAGAGGATAAAACAAAAAGAAGACAAAAAAACAGACCGGAAGCACGGAAACAGAACCCGGAAAGCAATCCTGGGTATTCTGAGTGTTTTAGTGCTCCTTTGTCTTAACAGCTGCGGAAGAGAGCTGGAGGAGCGGGAATTTCCGGATACACTAGTGATCCGGGACAGTGCACTCCCGTTTGAAAAATCTTTGCAGACAGAGCAGGATAAAAGCAGCAAATACCTGGATTATGGACAGGTACGCTGTATCCTGCTGGAAGATGATCTGGCAGAGGATGATGAAAAACTGGGAGAAGTATTGCTGGCACTGGAAAAACGCCCGGCTTTTTCAAGAAATATCTATTTTTTCACAGCAGATGGCAAAGTACTGGAACAGCGGGAGAAACAGAAAGAAGAATCGCAGGATTTAACCGGATTTTATCAGAAAAGCACAGACCATAAAAGAGAAGCTGCCACACTGGGAAGCCTTCTGTACCGTCTGCACAACGGAAGCGGGGAACATAAAATTTTAAAGCTCAAAGAAGAGGATGGCAAACTTGTGCCGCAAAACTATCTCAATGTTTTAAAGAAAACAGAAAACGAAAATACGGCAAAGAAAACAAAAACAAAAACAACAAAAACAATCCATGGAATAGAGAAACAGACAACAAAAGAGACAGCAGATCAGATCCAACAGGGGATCGCAAAGGAAATCCTGCGTTTTCATGTGCTGGCAAACAGCGACAGCGAAGAAGACCAGAAACTGAAACTGGAAGTCAAAGACCGGCTGGTAGATTATATGAAAGACATTCTGGACGGAGCAGAAGATGTTAAGGAAACAAAAAAACGTATCACAGAAAATCGGGAAACGATCTGTCTTGTGGCAGAACAGGAAATCCAGAAACAGGGCTATACTTATCCGGTGAGTGTAAATCTGGAAAAGTGCTATTTTCCGATGAAAACCTATGGGGACTGCACCTTTCCGGCAGGAACTTATGAGGCACTGCGAGTCTGCATCGGGAAAGCAAAAGGCAGAAACTGGTGGTGTGTACTCTACCCCGGCCTCTGCTTTGCTGACAGTGTAAATGTCATCGTGCCGGATGAGAAAAAACAGGAACTGAAAAACATCCTCACCGAAGAAGAATACGAAAGTCTGTTTGACTGGCGGGAAGATGATTATCAGATCCGATCTGGATTTTTGAGATTGTGGAGAAAACTATTTGCATAAAAGAGGATACCGGAAAAGTATCCTCTTTTTCAAAATCAATGTAATATTTATCAGCCGCGGATCAGTGCCAGAAGCTCTTCTTTTGACTGAACTCCGATCGTTTTTCCGGCAACTTCTCCATTTTTAAATACAATAAAGAACGGGACGGACATGATACGATATTTGCTTACCAGTTCCGGGTACTCATCAATATCGACCTGTCCGACCTTAAAATCTTCTTCCAGGTCAAGCTCTTCCAGAACCGGATGCATAGCCTTGCACGGACCGCACCAGGTGGCAAAAAAATCAACAAGAACAGGTTTATCTGATTGAAGTACTTCTTTTTCAAAGTTTTCGCTTGTAAAAATCAACATAAAAAATCATTCCTTTCTTTTGCAGATCTGTAATTCATGTTATACTGGCTTTGAAATGCCGGAAGATGCGAAGAAGAATTCGATATCTTCATGGTTAGTATACCACAATCGGTAAAAAATAATAGTGACTTTTGCAACAAAAATGCAAATACCAAACAGAGAGAGAATTGCGGGGATTGTGCTGCAATAAAGCAATATATGGGCATTTTTCGAAGAGAGGAAAGAAAAGCATATGCAGGATTTTCAAGAAGATGAGAAAAAGAATCATGATCGGATCATGCTGGTGGAGGATGATACGACGATCACACATGTTCTGAAACGGCAGCTGGAGCGATGGGGATATGAAGTATTTGACACGGTGGATTTTGAACATGTGATGGAAGCATTTGCCGGGTGGAAACCGGATCTGGTGCTGATGGATCTGACGCTTCCGTTTTTCAATGGCTATTACTGGTGCAGCGAGATACGAAAAGTAAGCGATGTACCGATCATTGTGATCTCATCTGCAGGGGATGATATGAATCTTGTCATGGCGATCAACATGGGAGCAGATGATTTTCTGGCAAAGCCGTTCGGCATGGAAGTGGTTGTAGCCAAAATACAGGCAGTGCTTCGTCGTTCTTATGCATTTGTATCGGAAAAAGCACTCTGCTGTGTCGGAAACGTGACATTGGATCTGACAGAAGCCGTTCTGCATTATAAGGAGAAAGAGCTGAAGCTGTCCGGAAATGAATTTGGAATTTTAAAAATATTGATGAAAAATCCAAAAAGACCTGTCTCCAGGGAAGAACTGATGCGTTCGCTGTGGGAATCAGAACATTTTATTGATGACAATACGCTGACGGTCAATGTGACAAGACTTCGAAAAAAACTGGAAGAAATCGGACTTTGCGAATTTATTAAGACGCGAAAAGGGATTGGCTATCAGATCAGGGAGGAGCAGGTTAGATGAAAAAGGCTATGGCTGCCCTGATATTGTTTCTGATAGAGACGCTCTTGTTTTATCTCTATGAAATGCCGCTGGAGGCATGGGCTTACAGCAGTGTGTTTATTCTTTTGATTTTTGGCGGATGGATCATTCTGGATGAAGTGCAGCAAAGAAAAAAATATAAACAACTGAAAAATATCCAAAAAGAAGCAGAAGTTTATCTGGAAACGGAACATTTTGGAAAGCCGGAAAACGCTGTTGAAAAAGAATATCAGAATCTTGCAGAGATGCTGGGAAGACAGTGGGAAAATGCCAGGCAGGAAGCAAGATGTCAGATCAGTGAAGCAAATCGTTATTACATAAGGTGGTCACATCAGATCAAGACGCCGATCGCTGCCCTCCGCCTGCTTCTAGAGGAAGAAGAGCCGGATCGTGCTGCCATGGAAGGAGAAATCTACCGGATCGAACAGTATGTGGAATTTGCACTCCAGTATCAACGTTTGGAAGGCGGGCACAAAGATCTGGTATTTGCCCATTACAGCCTGGAAAGTATTGTCAAAAAAGCCCTGAAAAAAACAGGCGTTCTCTTTCGCCGGACAAAGCTTGCCCTGGAGCTAGGCAATCTGCAGACAGATGTGCTGACTGATGAAAAATGGCTGGTCTTTGTGCTGGAGCAGGTACTTACCAATGCCGTGAAATATACTAGGAAAGGAAAAATTTCCATTTATCTGGATCCGAAAAAAGAAAAAACGCTGGTTGTGGAAGATACCGGCATGGGAATCCGTCCGGAAGATCTGCCGCGTATCTTTGAATGGGGATATACCGGGTACAACGGAAGGATCAAGAACCGTGCCACCGGCATCGGACTGGCCCTGTGCAGACAGACCATGGAAATGCTGGGACATCGTATTTCGGCAAAATCCGAGCCGGGAAAAGGGACATGTATTTATCTGGATCTTGCAGTCGATCCAGTCCGGGATTACTGAAAACTTACACAGATGTAAGGTTAAAAAAGGAATTGTAAGCCATTTCGATGGATTTGCAGTTCCTGTTTTTATACAATGATGTGGGTGTCAAAAGTCCCCAACTATGATGCCTACGGATTGTTCCGTGCGTTGCACTCCCACAATCCTCCCCAGTATTCGCATATCGTGGGATTATCATCCCACTTTTATGCTCATATCGGGGCGGGTCCCAAGGTCTTTCATCCACCTATGAGCAAGCTCATGTGGATTTAGACCTTTTGACCCTGGCATCATACAATAACGGATGTCAGGAATGAAAACCTGAAACGATCATGTGGATGGTGGAGTATCAAATACAAAGCGATCCGCAGGGTATTATAAGACACAGTAAAAAATGGCAGGAGGACTGGAAATGGAATTATTAAATGTTTCACACTTGAAAAAAGTATATACCACAAGATTCGGCGGCACGCAGGTGCAGGCACTTTCAGATGTGAATTTTTCCGTCGAAGAAGGAGAATTTGTGGCGATCATGGGAGAGAGCGGCTCAGGAAAAACGACGCTTCTGAACATTCTGGCAACACTCGACAAACCGACAGCCGGAGAAGTTCTGCTTTCCGGAGTGGATATGGGCAGCATTCCGGAGAAGCAGCTTGCCATGTACCGCAGAAACAATCTTGGCTTTGTTTTTCAGGATTTCAACTTGCTGGATACGTTTTCGCTGAAAGACAACATCATGCTTCCGCTGGTCTTATCCGGAAAGACTTACAGTGAAATGGCACCGAAAATGATGGAACTTTCACGCAGACTGTCCATTGAAAAGCTTCTGGAGAAATATCCGTATGAAGTGTCCGGCGGTCAGAAACAGCGTGCAGCAATCGCAAGAGCACTGATCACAGAACCGAAGATCATTCTGGCGGACGAACCGACCGGGGCACTGGATTCCAGAGCGGCGGCAGGTGTGATGGATCTGTTTGAGTCCATCAACCGGGAAGGACAGACCATCTTGATGGTAACGCACAGCATTCAGGCGGCAAGCCATGCATCCAGGGTTTTGTTTATCAAAGATGGCGAGGTATATCATCAGATCTACCGCGGAATGTCCGGACAGAGGGAAATGCTGCAGAAGATTTCAGATACACTGACCCTGATCACAGCAGGGAGGGAAGAGGCATGAAACGATTCTTTTATGCGAAAATAGCACTGACAAATCTGAAAAAAAACAGACAGACCTGTTTTCCGTATCTTCTGACCTGTATTGCAACGATCATGATGTTTTATATCATGTCCAGCCTTTCCACGAATTCTGCACTGAATAAAATGCGGGGCGGGGCAACGATGAAAATTGTGCTGATATTTGGAAGCGTTATAGTTGGGATTTTTGCAGTTTTGTTTTTATTTTATACAAATAGTTTTCTTGTGAAACGCAGAAAAAAAGAGTTTGGTCTTTATTACATTTTAGGTATGGAAAAACGCCACATCAGCCGTGTGATACTGTGGGAAACAATCTATACGGCAATACTCTCGCTCCTGTTTGGAATCGCATGCGGAATCCTGTTTTCCAAACTGGTTTTTCTGGGACTTCTGAAAATTCTGAAGATGGAGGTTGTGATCGGTGTGGAAGTCAGTGCTTTTACGCTGGCAGAAACCATCGGACTTTTTACAGGGATCTTTCTTTTGATCTTCTTTAACAGCGTTCGCCTGATCTATATGGTACGGCCGGCTGAACTGCTAAAAGGCGGTCAGATCGGTGAAAAAATGCCGAAAACAAAATGGCCATTGGCAGTGCTTGGTATCGTGACACTTGCAGGCGGCTATATCCTTGCACTGAAGGCAGATAATGTTATGACCGGGCTGAATACTTTTTTTGTGGCAGTACTTCTCGTTATCGTCGGAACGTTTTCCCTGTTTACGGCAGGGAGCATTGCTTTTCTGAAACTGCTGCAGAAAAACAAACGCTACTATTATAAAACAAATCATTTTATTTCGGTTTCCGGAATGATTTATCGCATGAAGCAGAATGCGGCCAGTCTTTCTTTGATCTGCATCATGTCAACCGGAGTCCTGCTCCTGATCTCTTCTACAACAAGTCTTTATGTCGGACAGGAGCATTCGCTGTATATGCATTATCCGAAGGAATTCAGAATTTCACTCAGTCTTGGAACGGAACCGGATGACAGTGCACAGTTTGAAAAAGAATTAAAAGAAATCGGTACTTATGCAGAAAATTACCTGAAAGATAACAAAATTGACGTAAAAAACGAAGAAAGTCAGACCGTGATCGATGTGGCTGCATTGCAGAAGGATGGAAACGTGCAGATTACATCGAGCAGAATCTATGACTCTGAAGATTTTGAAAATCTGTGCATGCTGCAGGCAGTCACGCTGGAAGATTATAACCGGGAAACAAAAAAGAACGAGACATTAAAGGATGGAGAAGCACTGGTATTTCTGGAAGATGTCCCACTGCAGCAGGACACTTTCTCTGTTAACAATATGAAGTGGAAAGTGAAACACCTGCCGGAGGATACCAGGATGGGAGATACCGGACTGGAATTTTATGCAAATCCGGTATACCGTATCGTGGTAAAAGATTTTGCACAGCTGCAGGATCTCTGGAAAATAAACAAAGAAGTATACAGAGAAAACGCATCGAGAGTAAAATATGAATACAGCTTTGATGTGGATCTTCCGGAAGAAAAAATACAGAAACTGACAAGCAGTCTGCATGCTTATTTTGGAGAACAAAAAGATGCACCACACGCTTTTGTGTATGGAATCGAGAACAGGACAGAAGGCAGAGTGGAATTTTACAGCCTGTACGGCGGATTGTTTTTCCTTGGAATTTTTCTGGGGCTTCTCTTTGTCATGGCAACCGTCCTGATCATCTATTACAAACAGATATCCGAAGGTTATGAAGACAAAGAACGCTTTGCAATCCTTAAAAAGATCGGTATGGAACGGGGTGAGATCAACGCCTCTATCCACAGCCAGGTTCTGATGGTGTTCTTCCTGCCGCTTGTTTTAGCCGGAATCCACAGTTGTTTTGCTTTCCATCTGGTCAAAGAAATCCTGATGGGTGGTTTTGGGCTTTGGGATGTGAAACTTCTGGTTCTCAGTGCAGTCCTTACGTTCCTGGCATTTGCCGTATTTTATGTGATCGTGTATCTGCTCACTGCCAGAGAATACTATAAAATTGTAAGTGAGTAAAAAACTTTTCTGTATATGCACCCAAATGATACACAGCCTCGTCTAATAAGTGAAAGACGCAAATGAAAGGGGGAACAGAAATGTTTCTGGTAAAGCAGGCACAGAGGGGAGATGCCGATGCCTTTGTCGCTCTGATCGAAAAATATAAAATGGATCTCTACAAAGTCGCAAAAGCCTGTCTGAAAAATGAAGAAGATGTGGCAGATGTGATGCAGGAGACAACACTTTCGGCGTGGGAACACATAGGCGAGCTGAAAAAGGCAGCTTATTTTAAGACGTGGCTGACCAGAATCCTGATCAACAACTGCAACAATGTGTTAAGAGAACGGAAACGTTGCATTGCCACGGAAGATTTTTCCATGCAGGGCGAAGAGCCGCAGGCAAAGACCGATGCAGAATTTTATGAGATGCTTTCCTGTCTGCCCGAGAAATATAAACATATATTTCTTCTGTATTATGGACAGGGATTTCGAACAAGAGAGATCGCAGAGATTCTGGATCTCAGTGAGAACACGGTGAAGAGCAGACTTAGAAGGGGCAGGGAAAGTCTGAAAAGTCAGTTAATACTTTAAAAATACTTGTAAGGAGGCTGGAGTATATGTTATATACAGAAAAAGAATTGCAGGATACATTAAAAAAAGACGTTACAATATCAAAAGAAACAGAAAAACGGATGCAGGAAACTTATGCACAGATCAGAAGAGATACAAAAACATCGAAAAAACGGGGCAGAAAGCATAGCAGCATGGCAGCCGCTGTGGCACTTGCCGTGATTCTGATCTCCGGCACAACCGCAGGAGCTGCGTATATCAGTGCACATACCGATCTGCTTGGCAATGTGTTCGGACAGCAGAGCCGTACGACAAAAGAAGCTTATGATACGGTCGTAGATAATGGAAAAGGAGGCACGACCGTGACGATGCCATCAAGAGAATATGTGGCAGTCGATGAGGCACAGGCAGAAAAACTGGTGGAGCCTTACGTAGAAGATTTAAATATCACAAGAAAAATCGGAGATTACACCCTGACGATCATCAATAATATTTCGGATGGAAATGCAGGTGTTCTGTCTCTGAAACTGGAAAATCCAAACGGAATCAAAGCCATTCATGCAGATGAAGGAACAAATGAGACAAAAGGTGCTTATTTTACACAGGACCGTGACTTCTATTTTTATCTGGAAGGTGCAGATGAGAGCCTGGCGTCAGATAAGATGACGATTGACAGCAAAAAGAGCAGCGACACCTGTTATTACCTCTATTCCAGCTATGTCTGCTCTGCTAAGAATACCGATCTGAAATTTCATCTGGAGCAGTATGGAAAACCAGTTTCAGAACCGAAAGATGACGATATGGCTACGCAGAAAGAAGACATTGCACTTGGTATCGGAAAAATGCCGCTGACCAGTGCAGTGAATCCAGAAAACAACAAAGAACAGTTTGCTTATTCAGCAATCTCACTTTCCCTGAATCTGGCAAATGGATTTGGACTGGACGATGAGATACAGAAAGAAGACGGACAGACCTTTGTAGATCCATATTACCTGAAAAAACTGGTGCTGAAATACAAAGACGGAAGCGAATACACCGTTCTGGATGAAAATGTGGACAACACAAACTATCTCTGCGGCGAAATGGAAAACGGAGATACCATAAAGATCGTGTTTAACCGCATGGTGGACTGGAGTCAGGTGGAGACGCTTGTTGCAAATGATGTGGAAATTTCGGTTCAGTAGTATAAAAAAGAGATGCCAAAGAAAGAACAATAAAAAGTTGTCGGTGGTTTCCTGGCAGGTGTAAGGAATGGAAATGCCGCACATTTTAAAATA
>OCHE01000537.1_pt1 | contig 47437 bp, 37 predicted proteins | sample 1538681 | NCBI WGS metagenome assembly OCHE01 (sample SAMN04571717, study PRJEB22368) | human gut metagenome | biome: human gut; material: stool | host: Homo sapiens | place: Luxembourg | collected 2012-08-17
TTGAGCGGAAAACGAGACTCGAACTCGCGACCCTAACCTTGGCAAGGTTATGCTCTACCAACTGAGCTATTTCCGCATTTTTTCGTTTGCGGTTGCAAAGGTAGGGATTTTCCGTAATTCTGCAAACATTCTGCATATTTTTTTCACAAGAATCTGCACACTTTGTTTCCGCAAACAAACAATTGTTTTGATTATCAACTCATTCGGTCCCGATAGTCTTCGTAAGAAAATTGCTTGTATATTTCCGCTTTCCCTTCTTTTGTCCACAAAGCGATGGCGGGATGATGGATTCCGTTAAACATATTTGTCTTGACCATGGTATAGTGAATCATATCTTCGAACACAATCCGCTCTCCGATCTGCAACTCGTGATCGAAACTCCATAATCCCATATAATCACCACTCAAACAAGAATTACCTCCCAAACGATAAATAAATTCTCCTTCATTCCCCATCTCCGCACCACGAACGGCAGGCTGATAAGGCATTTCCAGACAATCGGGCATGTGACAGGTGAAACTCACATTCAGAATAGCCGTCCTGATACCGCGACTCTCAACGATATCTACCACTTCCGAAGTCAGAACTCCTGTCTGCCATGTAAAAGCAGAACCGGGTTCAAGGATGATCTGCAAATGAGGGTATCGTGCTTTCAGGTCTTGCAATAATTTAATCAGATGTTCCGTATCATAATCCTTTCGGGTCATCAGATGCCCGCCTCCCAGATTCAGCCATTTAATTTGCGGGAACCAGCGGGAGAATTTCTCTTCCAGATGCTGCAAAGTACGTTCCAACTCGAAAGAAGAAGATTCGCAGTGACAATGACAATGGAAACCTTCGATTCCTTTGGGTAAGGTATCGGGCAATAAATCGGCGGTCATTCCGAAGCGGGTACCGGGGGCGCACGGATTATAAAGTTCAGTCTCTACTTCCGAATATTCGGGATTCACACGGATACCGCAGGAGATTCCGCTTCCTTCGGCCACTGTCATCGGATAGAAACGACGGAACTGTGCCATTGAATTAAAAGTGATGTGGCTACTGCAACGCATGATTTCCGGAAAATCCTGTTCCGTATACGCAGGCGAATAAGTATGGGCTTTACTTCCAAATTCTTCCAATGCCAGACGCGCTTCATACACGGAACTTGCTGTGGAATGATCCACGTATTCGCGGAATATCGGGAATGAACGCCACATGGCGAATGACTTGAAGGCGAGAATAATCTCCACTCCTGCCCTGTCGGCTACGCTTTTTATCAGACACAGGTTCTTTCGCAAGAGCTCTTCCTCCATGATATAGCAAGGAGAAGGAAATTGGGTGAAATCTATCATATATAAATTTATTATCTAAAGTAACGTCTTACCGACGTGCCTGCAAAAATACAAATTCAAAAGCAAAGAGAGATTCTTTTATTTTTAATTAAGATATTGAGTTTCGAAAACTTTTTCTTATTTTTAGACCTTTATATTATAGATGTAGTTGTTTCATCCTAAATACCCGATTGATTATGAATAAAGATTTAAGAAAAGTGGTGATTCTCCTGGCGCATCCCAACATGAAGGAATCACAAGCAAACAAAGCACTGATTGATGCTGTGAGTGATATTGAAGGCGTAGCAGTATTCAATCTTTACGACCAGCAAGGCGCTTCTTTTGATGTTGACGAATGGAGCAAAATCATTTCCGATGCTTCCGCCCTCATTTATCAATTTCCCTTTCATTGGATGGCTGCGCCGTCATTGCTCAAAAAATGGCAGGACGAGGTATTCACCTTTCTTTCCAAGACTCCTGCAGTAGCCGGGAAACCATTGACAGTAGTAACCACCACAGGTTCCGAATATGAAGCATACCGCAGCGGTGGCAGAAACCGCTTCACAGTGGATGAGCTTTTACGTCCTTATCAGGTTAGTGCCATTCATTCGGGGATGCCGTGGCAAACGCCTATTGTTGTTTACGGAATGGGAACCGCTGATGCGGGAAAGAACATCGCTGAGGGAGCCAACTTGTATAAGCAACGGGTAGAGATGCTGATCGGCAGCAGCAATGCAGGAAATAACTGGTAAATTATCTCCTATACCTTATTTCGATTAGCTATTAGCAAAAACAAATTAGCTATTAGCTAATCGAAATATGCTAATAGCTAATTTATTTCTTCAAGGATTCTTCCCCATCATCTTCTTTTTATTCAAAGTCAGTACCGGCAAGAAAATAAACACGCCGATCACAGACATCACCAGTCCACCGATAGTACCTGCAGCCAAAGGAAACCAGAAACCTTCTTTCTCTGCTCCCACCATAAAGGGGATAAAGCCAAGGATAGTAGAAACAACCGTCAGAAAAATGGGAATCACTTTCGTATTCCATGCCTTCACGTAAGCACGAAGAGGTGAAAGGCAGGGAAAGCGTTTTCGAATCGCATTGTACTCATTTAAAATATAAATACTGGCATTCACTGTGATACCGCAGAGCAGGATGAACGAAGCGAAACCACCCTGGTCAAAGTTCAGCTTGAACCAATAGAACGTCAGAAACACACCGATATAAGAGATCGGAATGACAAAGATGATCGCTAACGGCTGCTTCAACGAATTGAACAGAATACTTGTAATAAAGAAAATGATAGCAATCACAATCAGAAGCAAGCGGTACTGTTTGTTGGCACCTCCACCCCATGACCAGTTATTACTTTCCGCTTCCGCCTTATATCCCATCGGGAGCAGTTCATTAAACTCTTCCAGGTCTTTTTTCAGCAATTTATTTCCCTGTTCCGACGCACCGATATACTCATATTGCAGGCATAAGCGGTATTGTTGATTCTCCTTCGCCACTTCCTGCGGCATCTGCCCCTTCTCTACTTTAGCCAGTTCCGCCAGTTTATACTCTTTATCGCCTACACGGAAAGGATAATACTGCATGGCCCATATATCCCGCTGATCCGACTGGCGGGAAGAGAGTTTGATTTTTTCCGTTCCATCTTCGGTAACAACGGAACCGATTTCCTGATTCCGCCCATATATGGGACGAATAGCAGCAAACAGTTCTCCGGCTCCGATCCCCGCTCCGATCATCCGTTGTTTATCCAGCTCAAAATAAAACTCCTGATAATCATCCTTCCACCACGAGAAATTGGAACCGACCGTAACTTCCCTGATACGGCGATGAGACAATAAGACCTCTTTCAGTTTTGTAGCCCAGCTATAAAGTTCATCATAATTATATCCGTACATTTTCACCCGGAATGATCCCGCGTTCTCGCGTACACTATTACTGAATCCCTGATCTTGCAATCCATAGATACTCCAATCTCCTCCCCCCAACTGGAGAGCTTTACTGATCATGTTAGCTTTCAGTGTATATGGGAACCCGCTTTTCTGATTTTCCTTTGTGAAACGAATGCTGATAGATGCCCTGCGGGCGCTTTCTACCGATGTCTGAAACTGCTTGATCTCCTTGAACTCGCTCAGATAAGTTTCCATTCGCTTGATCAGCGTATTCATCTGTTCAAGCGTACTGCCGTTCGGCAAATTGGCGTTGGCATAAAGTACTACCTCCTCATTCCGGGTAAAGTAGCTCCCTTCATACACCTTTTGCACAAACAGCCTCAGACTTCCTCCCAACGCTTTATCCACTATCGGTTTCACCTTTTCCTTATAGGTAGGAGTCCCTAGTGTCTTATTATAAATCTCTGCCCATTTGCCATCCCCATCCATCTTTTCCGGCAACAGAAAAACCGGTAATCCGAATGCCAGCAACAGTAGCAGGCAAACCGCCACTCTCCAGCGACAAAGCCTCTGTATCAGCCACCTGTAGAAACGACTAAAGTAGACCGGTCCTCTTCGCATCTTCGAACGCAGCCATCCTAAGAAACGGGTATTCCCCATTTTCCATTTTCTCTTCACTCCGGTCAGAGAAGATTTCCTGCGTCGTTTCAACCCGATTTTATCAATCAAAGAAGGCACAAAGAACAGAGCAACCAATAATGAAACTCCCAGATTAATCATCACCACTGCGGCAAAATCCTGCAGATTCAGACGAATCCTCTCGTCCAGAAAGAAAATAATGACCAACGCTCCCATTGTTGTCAATGTAGCCGCCAATACAGACATGAACGCCTTCCGGTTTTTACATCGAAGATAATGATCACTCATCACAATCGTATTATCAATCACCAGGTTCAGTGAAACCGTGATGCCCGCCAAAGAGTACAACTGCATTTCCAGTCCGAAGACATAATAAAAGATGACGGCTATTGCCATATTCACGGTCAGACTGGTGACAATCAAAAACAGATATTTGGGGCTGAAAGTAATCAGCAGTACAAACAAGAGCAGGATAGCCACCGTCACTCCCGTACGCAAATAAATCTTGTTCAGCTCGTCATGTATAAACTCTGTAGTATCATAACTGGTATGAATTTCGTATCCTGCCGGAAGCGACAGTCTGATGTCATCCATGCACGCCTGTACCTTTTTGCTCAGTTCCAGCTGGTTAGCCGCCTCCTCAGCGACAACAGACAGATAAATCGAATTCAGCCCATTGATCCGGTAATAGCTCTGAGGCTGCTCTTCCATACGGACGACCTTCACCAGTTCGTCCAGGCGGATGATTCTCCCATCCTTCACTTTCACCTGTATCTGCCCTGCGTCAAACTCCCGGTTATCATGTTCGGGCATCAGCACCAAGCGAATCCATTCCTTGCCCGAAGCCGCCTGTTCCATATCATAAGTACCCAAGAATTCTTTCTGATAATGCAGACCGACTGCCTGACTAATTTCGTCCGTACTCACTCCCAACGCACGCAACTGCTCATAATCATACTCCAGCCGCCATTCCATCGGTGTGGCTCCGCTGACGTTTATCTTATAGATACCCGGAAGCTGCGCAAGGCGTGTCTTTATATGTTCCTCCGCATACTTCTGAATCAAACTGGGAGTGGCAGGCGCATTAATCGTGAATGCGATAAAAGGTCCCTGACTTTTCTGCTCCGGACTCGCCATCTGAATGTACGGGTAACTAACTCCCGCCGGCAATTCCGGCCATGTCTGACGAATGATGGTCGAAGCCTCAAAACGTGCGACAGCCGCATCTGCATGCTTGTCCAGACTCACATTTATACTTCCCCAGCCATTGCCGGAAGTCGAAGATATACTTTGTATTCCCTTGACACGGGCAAGCATCGCCTCCAGTTTGCTGGTAGCCGTCATCTCCACGACACGCGCCGAAGTCCCTCCCATGCCGAACCATACAGAAAATCCGGGTAAGGTCCGTGACGGATTCAGCTTCACCGGCAGCAACGGAACAAGTGCCAGCCCGACCAACGCCACACTGATAAAAGCGACAATGAGCGTAAAAGCGGAAGCTTTTGATGACTTCTTTATTGGAGAATTTATTTTTTCCACTATCAATTATTATATAATTTAACTCTCATAAGCTGTACACCCCGCATGGCTTGGGGGTGACTAAAAAGTCGATTCTATCTCTATTCTCCTCCTTCGGGAAGGAGGAGTGGTCGCAGACCGAGGTGGTAGGAGAAATAATGTTTGTTCCTATTTCTCTGTAAATGACAGTATTATATGCTTACCTACCACCTCCCCCTACAGGGACTCCTCCTTCCCGAAGGAGGAGACTTAAGGTACTATCGACTTTTTAGTCAGTCTCAATTTCTGTTAGTACTGATTTATCAATCAAAATCTAACTTCGATTCCTCACTATTATCTGATCAGTCTCCCTCCATTAAAGTCGAAACGATCCGAAAGAGAAAGCTTAGTAGCAAAATCGAATAAAGTCAGACGACGTATTTTATAATAATTCAGCCAGTAGTTCTGCAAGGCAGAAATGTAGTTGCGCTGCGCCTCCTGCTGCCTGTTGAGAGAAAGCGTGAGACTATTAATATCCGCTTTACCGATAATAAAACGTTGCCTAGTCTCATTATAAGCCAGTATCGCCAGGTCCAGCGCTTCTTCCGCACTGGCAATCAACTGCTGCTGGATATTAAAATCACTCACTGTCATGATTACTTCCTCCTCAATACTGATCTCATCCTGACGTGCCGAAATCTTCACTACATTCAGATTATTCCGTGCCATGTTGTATTTGCCCTTACGAACACCCCAGTCCACCAGCGGAATCGATACGCTGACCGCTACCAAATCCTGCTGCATCGGTTTATGATACACATCTCCAAAGTTTTCCGCCACCTGGTTGAAACCGATACTGGCATTCACGCTGGCATTGAAACGGGATTCCTTCTTTGTTCTGTCCACACTCCGTTCCGCTTCCAGTACATTCTGCTTCAGTTCCAGCAACTGCGGATTATTACTCCTTCCCCATCTCAAAGCCTCATCCACCGGAATCTCCATCATACTTGGGCGTGAAGGAAGTTCCAGTTCAATCTGGGTATTCTTGTCCAGATTCAGAAAAGATGCCAGTGAGAACATTGCCCGTTTCAAGGCGCTTGCCCTATTCTGTAATGTATTCTGTGCATTCACTTTATCCAGCTTTAAAGTCAGCAGGTCCGCCTGTGAGATAGCGGCGATCCGATGCCGTTGCTGTCCGATGCGGTATAAAGTATCCGTAGATGCGAGATTCTCTTTTGCCAGTTTGTATTCCGCCTGCGCCATCGCCAACGAAAAGAAATAATTCGTCGCCGTCTCCGAAACCTTTTCCACATTATAAAGAAATTCCTTTTTCACACGCTCGTATTTCAGCGGTTCGATCTTCCGGTCCCATTTGAAAGGGTTATACCCGACCAGGCTCTGCGAATAACCAAGCCGTATCGGGACGCTGGTAAACTGCGTCGCACTATTATCCCCGAAATTACGCATATAGGCAAGGTTCGACTCCAGATAGAACGTACCTCCGGTCAGGTCCAGATTTTGACGGACACTTAATCCTCCATAGGCATAATATGACTGTTGCGTACGGTAGACATCCAGGTCCTGTCCCGAATCATAACGTTTCGTGATATCCCGGTTATATTGTGCCGGGGTAAGGTCCATTGTCAGACTCGGCAAACGGTTTGCCCGGTACGTCCGGTATTCCCAATAACCGGACAGATACATATTTTGTGTGCGGAATGACTCCAGCGAACTGTCGTTAGCTAAAGCGATAGTCTGGTTCAAGTCCAGCACCAGACGTTTCTGGGCATATACTGAAGAGAAACATATCCCCGATGCTGCCATCAATACAAAAAGAACGGATGATTTCTTCATAATTCAACATGTTTTTCATTTGGTTTGTGATTCCCGCTTTTTCCCCGATAGATAAACCAGTAAAGCAGCGGTATGATAAAGAGGCTGACCGCCGTACCGATGGACATCGTGCCTATCATGGCGATAGACAACGGCTTTTGCAGTTCCGATCCCATATCCGAGGAGAACAGCAACGGCACCATGGCAAAGATGGTCGTCAGCGAAGTCATGATAATCGGCCGCAGACGCCTGCGGCCTGCTTCGTGAATAGCTTCCAGCAAAGGAACGCCTGCCTTGCGCAGTTCATTGATAGCATCCAGTTTCAGGATAGAGTCATTGATTACAATACCACAGGTCACAATCAGCCCGATGGCAGACATCAGATTCAGCGTATGCCCGCATATCCAAAGCAATAGTAAGGCAAATGCCACATCAATCGGGATTTCCGCCAGTACCAGCAACGGCTGCAAAAAACTCTCGAACTGTGCGGCAAGAATGAAATACATCAGCAGCAGTGAGATCAACAGGATCACGACCAATTCATCCAGCATCTCCTTGTTGGAAAAGATACTGCCGGAGAAGCCCGTATCCCAGTCCCCTGTTTCCTCCGCCACCTGTTTCACTTCACGCATCAGCCGGTTCGCATCCTGCACACCGTAAAAGTCGAACGGGACATACTCGCCGTTACGTCCGGAAGTAATACTTTTCAAGTCTTCGGCGGGAGCTACGTTGATCAATTCCCGAAGCGGGATAAAATCGACATTCCCACGGTTGTCCGGTTGCGTCTGCACCAGTGTTTCCTGCAACACCTCGTTCACGGTCTTTTCATCACCGGCAATGTTGATCGGTAAATATTGCTGATAAGAATGCAGCATCGTCACACTGTTTTCCCGGAAAGCCGTTTTCAATACCCGATACAGTTCGTTGTAGGAAACACGGTAGAGCAAGAGTTTCTCTTTACTGATGCTCAGATTCAACTGGTTTTCGAAGGCGATACCAGTCGGATTGATTCCGGTTTTTCGCCCCAGTTCCTGTTCCACGCTGCGGATTGCTTCCGCTTTGGGGGCTTCCGCTTTATTACGAGTGTAAAATTCCGCCACCACATCCGGTTCACCCGTCACAAAGAGTTTCTCAAAGACCGTTTCCGGCGGAGAGAAAGAGATGACAGAGAGTGGATAACGTTCCTTCAGTTTCCGGTATACCGTCTGTTCCAAAGGAGCAATAGCGTCGGAAGTCTCCGTACGGAAATAAAGTTCCGCTTCGGAAGAAGACAGTTCCCTTTCCCGATTGAGGATGAAGTCCTGTCTGCCGATAGAGGCTGTTTGCTCCAGTACTTCATCCTTCAGTTCTTTGAAAAGTTCATCCACCCGTCGTTTGTTTTCATCCACATGGATATTCTCATTCCATTCTACCCGGGCGATCAGTTCATTTTCCTCGATATCGGGCATCCGTTCTTTATCTATAAAGAAAAAGAAGAATACGCAAAGCGGGATGGAAATCACACAGAACAGTACACTGAACATTTTATGGCGGAATACCCAGTCAACACCCGCATCATAGAAGCGGTCCAGCGTGTGATCCTTGATCGGGTTATTAAATTTGAAAGAAAGCCACTTCCATTTCCGGGTGCGGACACCTGTCCGGTAAACCAGCAGATAAAGCACAGGAAGCAGCATGATACCGGTGAGATAAGACACCATCAGTCCTACAGTGACAGAAAAAGCCTGATCAAAGAAAATAGCGCCTGCAATACCGCTCATAAAAATCAGCGGGGCAAAGACGGCAATAGTCGTCAGAGAAGAACTCAGCATGGGTGTGACCACTTCACTGGTTCCCGTCACACAGGCACGGCGCAAGGAGTATCCCCGTTCACGGTATTGCGATATATTCTCGGTCACAATAATCGAACTGTCAATCATCATTCCCAATGCCAGGATCAATCCGGCAAGTGAAATGATATTAAGAGACATATTGCAAAGGTAGAAAAAGACAAAGCTGATCACGATGGACACCACCATACTGAGTCCGATGACCAGCGGAGACTTTACATCTCCCAGAAACAGAACCGCTACCAGACAAATAAAGAGAAAGCCCAGGGAGAGGTTCTGTTGCAGATTAGAGATGGTGTAGTCCAGCAGTTCCGTCTGATTACGGCTGATGCTGAAATCGATCTCCGGGTATACTAACTGAAAATAGGTCATCGTGCCTACCAGCGCCTGCTTCATCTTATCCATGTTCTCATCCGCCTGTTTGATGACGGCAAGGCTCACCGCCCGTTTGCCATTGGACAGGGATACTCCTTTTTCCTTTACAGGTACGACGCTTACTTTGCAGAAGTCTTTTAACTGTACGATGCGGTCGCCCTTACGCAGATAGATATTTTCCACATCCTCCGCTGTACGCAGCAATGTCGAGAATTTAATATTGTATTCATAATACCCGTCGCGCACTGTCATGCTGCCCGGTTCCACATTATTAGAGGATAAAGCCGATTCGATATCTCCAATGGAGAGTCCCATCATGGCGAGCTTGTCCTTGTCGGGCACTATTTGTACCTGCCGTTCCAAAATTCCGGTCACGTCCACCATGGCAACTTCTTCAAGCTGCTCTATCCTGCGCTTAATGACAGACTCGGCAAACTCACACAATTCAAGGAAGGAGTGCTGTTCCGTAGCTCCGTAAGCACTGTCATTCTTCAGTGTCAGATTCAGATAGAATACGGGAATATCCGTTGCACTCGCTTTGATTACCTTCGGGCGTTCCGCTTCTTTCGGAAGATAGTTCATGGCGGCATCTATCTTCTCATTTACCTCGATAAAGGCAAGGTCGGTATTCGTTCCATATTCAAATGACAAGCGGATAATGCCCGCCCCGTCTCTCGATTCACTATGAATATCCTTCAGGGTAGAGACCTGAATCAACTGCCCCCGCAAAGGTTTGACAATCGTGTTTTCCAATTCCCGGGCAGAGGTATTGGCAGACGCCACCTGTACCGTAATCTCAGGAATAGCGATATTGGGAAGCAGCGATATAGGCAGCGTAGAGTACGTCACCAGTCCGATGATGAAACAGGCGGTAAAGGCCATCAATACGGCAATAGGGCGCTGAATTAAGAATTTTATCATAGATTCATTATTTAATTCTTAATTCTTCATTTAACATAGACTTCCGCCTCATGCGCCAGATTCAGATTTCCGGTGACGATCACCGTATCTCCTTCCAGCAGACCATCCTCGATACCTTTCTGTGACTTGTCGGAGACGACACATTCTATCGCATTCTCCAGTCCCGTATTCACATAATTCCACATTGCCTTGCCGTCTTTCAGGGTAAATACCACTTGTTTGCCGGAACGCAATACAACGGCACTCTTCGGAATAACCAGCCGCTCTCCCAGCGAACGGCGGACACTTACCCTTACATTCATTCCGCTGAACAGTTTTCCTCCCGCATTTACCAATGCTTTCACTTTCACCATGCCGTTGGCATCCACCAATGGATTTATCTCTGATACACTGCCTTCAAACGCATCTCCTCCGGCATAAGGAGTAATTACCACTTTATCTCCCATCCTGATAAAAGCAAGTTCATTTTCCAGTACCGTGAAATCAGCTTCCATTCCTTTGGAATCGATAATAGTACAGAATGCTTCAGAAGTATTTGCCGGATTATAAGGCTTCGAAAATAAATTGGCTACCACACCGTCAAAAGGAGCAATCAACGTAGCATGCTCCATCTCTCTTTTCGCCAGTTCATACTGGGATTTCGACTGTTCATACCCGCTTTTTACTTTGGCGATTTTCATTGTTTCGGCAGGGACTTTACTAAAGTCGTCAGGAGAATATCCCTGCCCGATCAGTACGTCTTTCAATTCAAGCTCGGCTTTCAGTAAAGCATCTTCCGACTGAGATAATTTCTGTTCCAGACGGAATTTATCCAGATCAGCTAGTTTCTGCCCTTTCTGTACACGGTCGCCATTCTTCACATAGATATGAGCGATGACTTCACCGGTTTCAAAACGCAGATCAGCTTTGCCACGGGCACTGATTTTGCCGTTACTCACCAGTTCGTGATTAAAATCACGCTTCTTCAATATCTGAAAAGCCACTTCATTCTTTGCATCCGGAAGGACTGTGGAGACGCCTTTCTCCGATTCATTTGCAGTATTCTTCTTGTCGGAACAAGAGAGCGTCATCATACATGCAAGGCACAATAAAATCCATGTAGAATTATTTTTCATCGTATTTATTGGTTTGTTTATTCTAAATTATCTCACATATAATTTCTTATATATTGTATGTAAGTTTGTATCATGTTTGCCAAATTTAGACAAAAATATCTATTAATCAAGTTTGTACAGTCATTTTTTTTCTTCACCCATTTATTTTAGCAGTTTCACTTCTTCTCTCATCTCCCTTATTGCAGTCGATTGTACCTTTGGTTCCTTCGTCAATACAATCTGAATCGCCTGTTTTAATTTCTCCGGATGTCGATATTCCGGTTCCGCATAAAGCTTTGCCAACAAGTAATATGGATAAATTCTTCCCGGAAGCCGATGAGTAGATCGTATGAAATACTCTTCAGCCTTTTCATATTTTCCTATAGCCTGATAATTCTTTCCTATTATGTTCAAAATCATAGGATCGCAACTATGTGCCATTGCCTCTTTCAAAATTGCTGTAGAACTATTATATTCTTTCAACTTATGTAAAGAATGTCCATATTCAAACAAAAATGCTCCCCTATCATTCAATTCCGGATAAATTTTCTCATACCCTTCTTTGGCTAAACGAAATGCGCCTATATTATAGTGCATTTTATACCTAAACCATTCTTCACAAGCATTATACTGATTATATTTCCAATAATAACTTCCCAATAAAGCAATCATTATAATAAAGAACAATATTTGTAACCGTGAAGAACCCACTACACAAGCAGCCAATAAAAAATAGAATGCTATAGCAAATCCGGGTATTTGCATCGGATAAGATGAAAATGCAAATACTAAAACAGAAATCAAACCAGCGCATGCACTTAGTCTTTTCTCTGTTATTCCTATCCAAAGGCAAAAAACAATAATCAATAACACAACCAATAGAAATAAGGCTCCATATTCTACAGCTATTTGCAGATATTCATTAAAAGCGTATTCAGGACTTCCAGCTACTAATTCTTCTGTAGATGTAAACTCTTTTTGGGAGAAATATTTTTCCTGAGCCATTCCATAAGCCGATGCAAAGTTTCCAGTACCATGTCCAAGGAGAGGTTTTTCCACAATAGCCATAACACTCACTTTCCAAATTAACAGACGTCCATTAGCCGAATCTACTTTTAATTGAAAAAGAGCATAACCAACTATTATCAATACCATTCCCCCGGCAATAATAGCCGGAAATACTCTTTTCTTATATTTTCTGCCTATCTTCCTTAAACTAGTTCCCCATGAACGATATGTAGCATATACCCATATCCCAGAAATCGCAACAGCCATCCATGCCGAACGACTCATACCTGCCGGTAAAACACAAAGAATTAATAGCAAGACTCCCAAAGCCATACAATATTTACCTTGCTCGATCCAAGTACGTTTCTTCACCTTTTTTAGATTCAACCATTCACTCAAACAAATAGGAAATACCATTGCTAAGTATCCGGAATAAGGCCCCGGATTGTAGAAAGAACCTGTTAGCGCATATAATGAATGATTGGATACAGTTAAACCATATATTTGTCTTAACCCCCAAACAGCCTCAACCCCACCTAAAATAATAAGAGACCAAACGACTGATAAATAAAATATATTTTTCTTACAATCTAAGCACAAAGACATAAGAGTACATATCACGAAGACAATAGACATATGCCCCAAATATAGCTTCTGATATGCCATATCTCCGACCGCAATAGTATAAGATGAAACAGTCACAACACTTAAAAGTGCAATGACTCCAAACAACATTAATAAATGAACGATATATTTATTCTGTAATAACATCTTCTATCATCTCCCATTTTTATTTGATCTTCATGAAAATCCGTTCCCAACGTATCTGATCGGTATATTTTTCTTTTGAGTTCCAAATACGGATAGCTTTACCTACAATATATTCTTCCGGCAACATCCCCCAATATCTGGAATCCTGCGAATTCGCCATATTATCACCAGATACAAAATAATAGTTCTTTTCAAAACGGTATTGATGAATAAGGCTATCACCAATAAGCACCTATCCTTCTTTTAGTTCTATTTTTTCTTTTGTTCCCATGCTATCAGTTGTCTATATAAAAAATATAAGATTAATTGAATCTAATCCCTCTATTATCTCCTTCTAGCTAATAATTGTAATCCACAACTATGTACCACATTACATCGGCATAATTCAATATAGAGTAGGTAAATCATTCTCTTGTATAATTTGTCCTCAAAGCCATATATCGAAACGGCAGGTTCGAAGCTCGTTATCAGTTTTTTTATGATACCTAAAGTCCCTTCCACTAGAACAGGGGACGGGTCTGTAACTTGTATCCCTATGCCATTTCTCAATTTTTTATTAAAGCAGAACGACTGTACAAATCAACTCTCTTCCTATACAATATTTTGACGTTTACTCAAGAATGGCACATTTCTTTAAAATCAAAGGGACGTTGTTTTGAAGAAACGTGCCATTCTTGAGTCTATATCAGTATAATTCAATATTAATAAATCATAAAGTCACCTCCATCATTTCGAAAAGAATGTAAACTAATCATCCATAGAAAGACATTTCTTAATAAAGTCATCTAATTGTTTTTTATCTTGTGATATTTCGAATATACACGCATCTCTTATTCGACAATTATTATCAACAATTATCATAACAGGAGTCGGTATATACCTCAATTCTTTTCTTATTAAATCATTCTTATCTTTATAAATAAACCCTCTATATGAATTCCTTTTTTGAGTAGACGTAACTTCATGAAACATACTTACAACTACTTTTACATATTCTCTTTTTTTACTATTATCAATGAGGTTTACTATTTCAAAGCCTTTATCTATGCATGTCTCACAGTCATAATAATTAAAAATATATACAATTACACACTTTTCAGTCTCCCCCACTACAGAATCCAAAGAAAGAATTTGCCTTCCTTTCAGCCTATCAACATCCTGATTCAACAAAGATGAAATATTTTGCTCTACCATTTTATTTTTTTTATTGCTATTACAATTAGGAAACAAACAAAGAAAAAAACTAAAAAGGCATATTAATCTTATATATTTCCATAGCACACTGCTCATAATTCATTGCATAAATATAATTTTCATTAGCACAAATCGTATTATATATTTTACCAGGCAAACGGCAAACATAAGATGGGGTTAAAGCCGAGTCTAGAACAAGAATAGTATTTACTTCATACCCTTTTTCCCAAGTAGCACACAACAAATATAATTTATCTTTATTCCAATAAGCATCGCATAAATATGTAAAAAAGCTTCTAGAAGATATATTTTTCTGCTTTATATAAGATAGATTATTTTTAATAATATTAATATCTGAGAGATCACATGAAGCAAGTAGTCTATTTTCATGCAAATCATATTTTTCTATTACAGGATAACTTGGACATATAGCATACAAACAATCTTCACCTTTTACTAGATGGCGTTGATTACGTAATATATTCATATCTGTATGTTCAGTTATAGAAAATACCTCCCCACAAAATTGTATGTCGCCACTATTTATACGGTCCCAATTTCTTTCAGTCTTAACATAACATGAACTATCAGTCATTGTTGTTGCATAAATAGTGTCATTTTCTATAAAGAAACGAAATTCATTACATGTTGGAACCGATACTGATTCTATGAATCCCTTCCCATCATAAAATTTCAAAGCCATTGAACCAGCATCTAAGATACCAATAGTATCCTTCTGTACATAAAATCCTGTTGGCGATACCACTTCTTTAGGGCCTTCTCCAAATTTGCCAACAGTATAGAAAGTATCTTTATCAATATCCAGAATAGCGACATCAGCCCTTGACGGATCAAACATATAAAGTTTACCATCCTCAAAATATAAGCATGAAATACTCTTAAAAAAAGTTGAATCAGGATAAGTTCTAAAAGAGGAAAATAGAGAACATTCAAGTTCCATTAAGTTTCTTTCCTCTTTGCAACTCATGATATTAAACACAAATAAAAGAGTACAAATACACAATATAATCAGCCTCATTTTTCTATTTATTTAGCAATATGTCTTCAATCCGTCACATTCAACCCATCGCTTCTCTTTTATTATGATAGTGCCACTCTTATCAATCCCTCGATGACATTTTTCAGTCCCCGTACACTTAACTTCACCGTCTCTTTGGCCCGACGAATTTATACAGTCATAACTAATAGAGCATGTAGCTGTTCCGGTCTCAGGAGTTCCCAAAGCTTCAATATTAACTATATCCATTAAACTAAAAAGAGAATTAGTCGAGCTTTTGCTACAATAAGCCCATGAATACACACTAAAAACAGCAACACAAATAGCTAGCAATACATTTACTTTTTTCATAACACTAATTTTTAAATAATAACTATAATATAAATACATATTTTTCAATAAAAAAAACAGGATTCAATAAACTTTTCATCCAATCAATACGATTGAAAAAACAACAAAATAGGAAAATTCTTATAAGCCTCTCTGACATTTCATCAGAGTGACACAATATTAGCATATTCTATTTTCCATAATTTATTATATTTCCATCCATTATTTATTTCTAAATCTTAGCCAATTCTCTTCATTATCCTTTTCCAACGCACATTCTCTGTATACCTTTCTTTTGAATACCAAACCCAGGTAGCTTTACCTACAATATATTCTTCTGGCAACATCCCCCAATATCTGGAATCCTGCGAATTCGCCATATTATCCCCCGATACAAAATAATAGTTCTTTTTAAAGCAATACTGATGAATAAGACTATCACCAATAAACACCTGTCCTTGTTTTAGTTCTATTTTTTTCTTTTGCTCCCATGCGATCAGTTGTCTGTATAAAAGATAAGTAGTATGGTTCATTATTACAATCTGATCCTTTTGTGGGATAGGCAATGGCCCGAACTCTCGAATATTCCATCCTAGGCTTTGATCATAAGGAAATGTTCCTACTACGATTCCTTGTTTTTCCGGTTGCTGTAGTCCGGCAAGATATTGCTGAGCTTCATAATTTCCCAACTGTTCGCGACATCCACGCACTGTATAAAATCCTCCTCTGATTTCCAATGTATCCCCAGGCAAAGCTATACAACGTTTCACATAATACTGCATTACGTTCATCCGGATGCTATCCCACCGATTCATCTGATAAGGAAAATTAAAAACCAGTACATCATTTCTTTTAAAATGCCCCAATCCCGGCATCCGGTAAATAGTAACATCTTTGTTATCCAAAGCAGCAAACACATTAAACAATCTGGCTCCTTTTATCATTTTATTAACCAATATTCTATCTCCATCTTTTAATGCAGGTCCCATAGAATCTGATGGAATTTTAAACGATGTGAAACAGAATAACTGTACCAAGAACAAAATTACTATCATGCAGAATATCATGAATATTAAATTCTCTATTATTGCTAGAAATTTCTTCACTTTATTCATATGCATCCTTTAGTTGAATCAATTTATGATAAGCCATCAATCCCAGCACACATTTCACACGTTTGTCATTTGCATCTAATAACTCAATAGAAGGAAGAACTTCACCTTTCATCTTTTCTTCCAGATAATTTGCCCACAAACACAAATGACTCCAATGCAATTCAGCATAACTGAAATCTTGTTCTGCCTCCACAATAGCAACCATCATCATCAACATATTTGCAGCAGCCTCTTCAGCACAATTATCCACTTTTATTTGTTTGCTTGCAACCGGATATAATCCAATATCGTAAGGCGGATATTTTCTTTTCCAATGTTTATCTTCACAATATTCAAATATTGGATTTAATAAACTTTTCATCCAATCAACACGATTAAAAAATAACAAAGCAGGAAAATTCCTATAAGCATCTCTAACATTACCCAAAGTATCTCCGAAGCAGAATGACTTATTATCCGAAGATAACACAAACCTATGGGAAGAAATAAAATTACGATATGAAGGAAGAATCTGTTCTGCAAATGTCTTATCACCCACTTGAAATGCTTTATTATTCCACAAATTATCCAATTTATTACATTCTTCCTTAAGTTTCTGATACCTGTTTCCGACAGCCTTCATTAATTCTTTAACCTCCCCTTTTCCATTGTCATTCCCAAGAGGTTGTAAAAGCTCACCAACATAATGTATCCTCTGCCCTTCTCCGTATCCTATTAACAATATGCCTTTATTTCCATTTTCTGCACACAACTTTTGAGACAGAACAACATGACTATCATCGCATGAAAACGATGTTCCATCCGCCGTCATACCTAAATTTAAACTATCAGACTTGACAAACCGCCACTCTTGTTCAACCCAACTATCAATCTTCCTCCTACCAAACATCCATTCCATATCCACATCGAACAAAATTTCCACTGTATGCTCCTTTTTATCTTCTGCATGAACTTGATAGGAAAGGAAACCGACAGGCCATCCTGTCATATTCCACTTCTCTGACAAAGAAGGTGAAACAAAATCAATCTGAAGTTCTACATCCCCACATTGAAATACATAATGAGTTTGAGTAGCTTGTACATCTATTTGCTTCAATAGGGCCATATCTGCTTCACTATAAGTTTTATTTTCAATATACAGACCAAAATCTAACAACGCAGGGCCTCCTGTATTACGTCCATAAGCAGCCAAAACATTTGTTCCATTACCAATATGAACAATAGCTTCATCTGTTAAACGTCCACATTTTGTTTGATATGTTATTTCTTTTTCAAATAAAAAATCTCCATTCCAAAAAAGTTTTATCTGATCATCGCAAATATAACAGACGTAAATTTTATGCCCTTCCAAAGCATCTTTATTATCTATCTTAATATGCCTGCGGACATATATATTTTCCGCCCCCCAAGCGGTACGAATCTTAGAATTTCCTTTTACAGGTCCAAAAGCAGCATTTCCTTCTTCCCAAAAAGAATCATCATATTCCTTTTGCTCCCACCCTTTTCCAGGAAACAAATAAGAATATTTCCCTGACCAACTGACGCTGTCATTTGCAAGAGAAGCTATAGGGGATATACGTAAAGAATCTCCTCCCATAAAACGATAGGTCCTACCATCCACCTGCAAAATCCCTGTCACTGGAAATATCTTTCCAGACTTCAATCGTAGATAATGTTTATTCAATGTATCTCCTGCCATTTTTATAGAGAATTCCGGCGTAATCGCCAGTAACGTATGCTCATCAGGAATAACGGCAATAGAAGATACAACCTCCTTCTTCGAATGGAAACAAGCAGATAGCAAGACAATTATTCCTAATAAGACGATTGTCTTCCACAACACAACTAATTTAATTTTAAGTCCTATTTCCATAGTTGCTCTCCTTTTTCATAAACAAAGACTCTCTCATCTACGCCGCGCGTATGGTTACGTAAGAACAAAAGTGCATTCTGGGGAATCCCTCTGTATACTAATGAATCAACTATAGCTTTAACTCTTCCGGCGGATTTCCAATATCGGTCACAATAATATAACTCGTAGATATCACCAGGACGAATATAATTATCCCTGTTGCGCGGAGTATATACAATACGGTCTATCTGCACCTTTCTACCCAAATCAAGTCCTGCCCATCCCCCGGAAAATTTAAAATAATCAAAAGAAGTCCACGTTTTTCCATCAAACACATTTGTATATTCATGCGTCCCGTCATGTTGATAGCATCCGGGAGTTCCTATAATTTTCCCAGACAATGGAAGAGTATCATTTTTTTCATAAAATGCGACTTCAGCCACATTACATAATCCTCCGGGAGGACCTACATATCTGATATAACGATATTCTTTATTTGAAGAACTTCTTACTGTCGTATTCAAACGATCAGGTTTACACTGTATGATAAACAAGGTATCGCTTACTGCAAAATCCAGTTGGTTACTGCCTTCAAAAACACCCCCTATCATTCGGTCACGGAACATATTTTCTCCGTCTATATTACATTTAGCATACAATACCACATCTTGTGTATCTCCTTCGACCGAGAAATAATGCTGCTCATTCTTTTGTTTATCTACATAAAAAGGATCAGTCAAAAAGTTCAAAGTACCATTTTCATAAGTAGCCACCCTCATAAGCGTACCATTTCGAACATTTCGAAAAGCCAGATGCTGTGCGTCATATTCAGTCCAATCAATGGGTATCCAGTTATCTCTATTAGTAACACATAAATAAGCTATTCTCCCATTACTTTTATTCTTATAAAGTTTTTCCAATGGAATAACCAGTTCCTTTTCAAAAGAGTAAGCATATTCATAAGTAACATCCATAAATTTCGGTAAACTCCAAAATGGATATACCTTTTCATTATATTGCGCCATTCGCTCATATAATTCTTTGTTTATATCAAAAGCATATCTATACACTTTGGGACTATCATCCCAACGATACCACCAATTTTTGCGAACCATTCCCAAATTCTCCGGGAAATTAGCCATATATGTTTCGCCATATTTATTCCATGTTACCAACCAAAAATGCCCGGCATTAACATAGCTACGTACAGGAACAAAATCAATAGCACAAGGAATTCCCAAAGCCCGAAATAGATATACCGCAAAGTCAGTCACTTCACGACACGTTCCTGATAAGTATTGTACATACTCAGGTCCGATATGCCCAAAAAAATAAGGAGTTGTAGAAGTATAATAATGCCATTTATCAGGTAATTTATTTATAAGATAATTAGCAGCGACTACCGGATCTTCGATATCTAACGAATCAGATATCCTTAATGAATCCAATAGCTGATTATATTTCTCATAATACATTTCACGCCAATAGTCTAAAGACTCATCACCGATACGATAAGGCAATATATACTTACAAAACATATTGAATGATATGTTCTTTCCCCAAGGTTGTTCACGCCAAACTTTATAAGCCCATTCTATATTATTACATAAATAAGCGGAATCGACTTCCAGCAAATCATATTTCTTATCTAATTGTTCAATTGGGCCAAATGCTTTTTTCACAGAATCCACTACTTCTCCAGGAGTTTTTCCATGACTGTCCTTCAACCATGCATAATACTCTTTGTATTTTTCCAATTGTTCTCCATATATGTAAGAGTGATATGGCATATTTTCTATCAAAAAACATGCAGCTTTATATTTCAGGCTATCAGTAGCATCTTGCTGATAATAATAAAGTACTTTCTCAAGTTCTGTACGATTATCTTTTGCCATACGCAAAGCAAGTTCCAAAGAAGAAACAGACTTTTCCTTGGAAAATGCCTTATTTATCGCAAAATATCCCAACTCTATAACCAACACCACCATAATAAGGCATTGAATATATTTCCAATACTTTGTCATATACTTCTGCACAACTTATTTTGCATTTCCACTAATATTTAGATGAAGCGGAGCGTCATTTGTATTACAATATATCGTAATTGTTTTACTAAAATGCTCAGGATGTTCTGCTTTATATTTCACTTTCAATACTAAACTCTTACCTATCGGGACAGGTTCTTTGGAATATTCAACAGTAGTACAACCACAGGAAGTGGTTATATCGTCAATGACTAGTAATTCATCTCCAGAATTAGTTAAAATAAATTCAATTTGTTGTTCTTGCTCCCATTCAAAATCCTTTAAATTAACAAACGTTTTATCTAAAATAATATCAGTTTGTGCATGCTTATGCACAGATATTAAGTTCTTACCTCTAATTATATTCAAATAAAGCTCTTTTATCTTTGGGTTATGAATAGGATTCCCAATAGCTACAACCCTATTATCCTTATCAAGCAAAAATGTTTGGAATTCGTCATTATCAACAAAACCATTCAGCTTATTCAACACATCCATCTCATCAATATAAACAAGGTAATCAAAATGTACTCTTTTTAGAAGCCTTACTAGCTCCTTTTTATCCCTTGGATTAAAAGCAAATACACAAGTCACCTTATTAGGACAAATTGAATCCAATTCTTCAATCAATTCTTTCCACTTTGGTAATTGCAAATTACAACTAATACATCCCTGCGAATCGGCATAACTCAATATAGTATAAGGAGATATAATTCTATTATAAATTATTATAGAATCAGTCCTATAAGATGTAAGAGGCATACTATCTGGATAATAAATAGTTCTTCCCTCCCATTCACTTACCAAGCGAATAATTCTATCTCTCTTCGTTTCCTTACACGAGCACAACAAGATAGTGATAAATATAAGACCTAGAATGCGTATCATTTTTTCAAATAGTATTTCAATATTACAGGATTATCATCTTCTTTCAACTGTGTCATTTTTAAAATATCCTCAGATGACATGAATTTGGGATCTGTATACATAGCGACTTCGTCTGGATGACAAATTGCCATTAATATATTATCTACTATACCAAAACAAAATTTCATAATAAAAGGCTTCTTATCTCTCAATAAAAATCCCTCTTTCTTTTTTCTGTTAAATATAAAATTACCGCCAGTATCTCTATTCTGTACAAAAACAACGTAAACATAATCATCATTAAAGAATTTAATCAATGGAATAACATAGTTAGAACTTCGTAAAAAATCAGCTCTCTCTGCTGTTTCTTCTGTTAATTCCATCATTTCTTTATCTGATTTATATTTTTTTGCAGTTGCACGTCCCGGTAAATCGTCTTCTTCTATCACTGAATCCCCAAAGTCTAGATACATAATAGGAGTAAGCTCCATTGCTTTGTCATCAATCTGATAAAAATAATAATTAACACCATTAGGTACAAAATAGAACTTTTCACCTATTGTATAAAATTTCTCCTTGTCCATCGTATTTTCTACAGAAATAGTGCCACTATAACCAACATTAGTAATTTGCTGAGTTTTCAAATTTGCAAATAACACTTCTTCATCTGTCCAAAGAAAAGGATTAGTAAATACATATTTATCAAGACTTAAGGCCATAAGACTATTAAGCGCAAATTTTGATTTAATTTTTCGTTTTGATAATAATTTAAAATCAGGGCTATATGTATATATTACTCCATATGGATCCAACAAATCAATTCCTTTCAAAAATGGATTAAATTTTATATCTACAGCCATAGAATACTCTTCAGGCCCTTGACCTTGTCTATTTATTGAATTAGAAATAAATTTACCTGTACCTGAAAATGTAGAGACAACTTGATCTTTATCATAAATCGCATATATATCCATTGCTTGGTCATACATGACTTTTTTAAATTTACCTATTAATGATGAATCTTTCGTTTCTAAAGGAGTGATTTCTATTTTCTCTAGAAACACTGAAGCATCAGAAGAAGCATTGTGCACTTCAATAGGTATTTTTTCGATACCATCAATGATTTTTTGTTTATTAGATGAGCAAGCACATATAATTATTAACAATAGGAGTATAATTATCTTATTCATAATATAAATTGGGTATTTTCAATTATTTCTCAGGGGATTATCCCTGAGAAATAATCCATTAAACTATTCAATCTGGACATGCAGTGATACATGAATATATTTTATTACCAGTATACTCACAATCATCATAATATATACCATAGGCTGGATTACATTCCCCTTTTCGTCTCCAACACTTGCCAAATTTTTCACCACATTTTGATGTATCAGAGGATTCGCTATCCTGAGCTAATGCTTCTACATTAGCTAAAACCAAATCAGATAATTTTATATTATTCTGCGACGAATATACATTATATCCTGCCAAAACAGCAATAGCAAACAATACTGTAACACTTAAAAAGATTTTCTTCATAAACTTTCTTATTATTTATAATACTCAAATTTTGAAATCATAAAAAAATAAAATAGCAAAATGTATTTGCTATAAACTTACATTATTCATACCTTTGCCTCACCTCCTTTTTAACGGGGTTAAGGAGCAGATGATGTAGAAGAAAATCCGGCAAGATTTAGCAATTCATCGTCTTGCTCCTTTTTAATCAAATTAATTATCTCATACTAAACCATAATTAAACTTCACTATTGGTTGATCATTATTTACATCTGTCGCTATAATGGTTTTAGTATCTTCATCCACCCAAATACCATATACATAATGGTCAAGCACATACTTACATAACGGTTCTCCTTTCAAACTGAATACATAGATGTACTTTCCTCCGTCCGGAAGAGAACCATTATGCCTTGCAATCTCTTTAAATGTAGTCCCATGAAACACTGCATAAATGGCATTATCTGTTACTTGTACATCACTAAAGCCCATAATTCCTGAAGGTATTCCATATCCTTCAAATACTTTAAACTTAGGTTCCCCATTTTCACCAATACGAATAACTTCCGTGCTATCTTTAAAATTATAGACTTCAAGTACTTCACCTAGTTGAGTCACCATTGCTAATACACCGTTATGAGAATTATAATCAATAAAACTACGCCATACCTGTGCCAATGCCGGACGCGCTTTTTGTAACGCTTGATTATTAATAGATGGGATAGCGCCTATCTTTTTTACAAGTTTCCCATCATCATTAAGCCAACATAATCGGTTTTCACCTGAATAATCAGGAATTATAAAGGTAGTATCATTATATATGGCAAAGTCAAGTGGTCTTAAAATATCTTCATCCAATGTCACCGCTTCGTCACGGAGCAGTGAATCACCAGATGAAGAAAAACCTAACCGTGTTAATTTTCTTTTATTAGCATCTAAATTCCATACTTTATGATTGTAAAAACGAATATTTTCTATTGATAGCATTTCTGCAGGTGAATCACCGCGCCTCCCAAAAGAAGACAAATACCGAAAACCCGGATATTGAAATAAATGCGTATAATGATCAGGAGCATGCAAATCCATAACAATAGCCTTATCTCCTTCTACCTGTATACGAAACGGATAGCGAAAGAGGGCAGTATCAAGTTGTATTGTCTCTCCTTTCAATTCTTTCTCTTGTGGGAATTCAGAGTAAAAGAATACATTATCCGCATATTCTCCCTGTTTAGAACCGCAAGAAATAAAGAATATGAAAAATAAAAGACTAATATAACTCTTCAAGACTGTATCCTCCATAAATACGCTTAACCTTAGTATGAACAAAAGGACAATCTAATGTACCTGTTCCTAAACAACGAGTAATGTCAGCATGCTCATCAGCAGCTAAAGCTTCTATATTATTTAGAAGCAATTCTGACTGCTCATCTTTATGAGAAGAAAAATATATAGTAGATGAAACCGCTACTATACATAAAAGAAGAAAAATTATTTTTTTCATACTACTTTTATTTTAAAGATTAATTATGGGAGCAAAAGTAGTTGTGAAATGTAAGATAAGCAAAGAATATCGCTGACCAATTCTGACCTGGCATTATTTTCTATAGACAAGATTCAGTAGAAATTTAAAAATCTCCCATTTCATCGGTATTTTTAATTATTTCACAGAACAGAAGTTTTTTCAGAAATAATCAGCTGGTAAGTATCATTTTTATTTATTATTTCAAATGAAGAACCAATTTCTTTGAGAAGTAAACGCAAACGCGCAACCGCTTTATGCATTCGTTTATCATTACCTGAGTTGTCAGGCCACAATTTATCTATTATAAAATCTTCTTTTAATATGTATCCATTATCTTTTTCTTCAAGAAATAATTCTAATAAAAAGCTGGATTGAGACTGAATTCTCTGCTTAAAGCCATCTACCTCTATAATATTCTGATCTGCATAAAATATTATATTTCCATCCAACATATAAGAACGTAATGGAGTAGTATCTACTCTCTGTACTTCTTTAATGACTTGTTTTTCTATAAGAACTTCTTTTATAACTTCTACAGGAACCTCTTTAACGACTTCTACAATTTCTTTTTTAACGACTTCAACAATTTCTTTGCTACGTAATGAATGTATCTTATTACGAAGAAAAAGAAAAGCCTTATACAGTCCACTGCCTAAAATTATAAATAATAATATATAAAGCAATAACTCCTTATATATCATACTCCATACAGAATAATACAAAAATCCTATTACTTCTATTTCACAAGCATAACCTACATAAAAAGTAAAAATCACATTTGAAGAATTACACCATTCATTTTGAGACGTTTTCTGAGACTTTACATTACCCTCTTTATCCATTAATGAAATGCACAATGCCGATTTGAAACTAATATCTAATTCATGTAATTGTTCACCCCATAAAACATTTAAAGAATCAGGTAAAAGTGGGGTTTCTTCAAAAGCAAAAGAATGCAAGGCACGTATATTACCATCATTCGTAATATTCATGTGGCTTTTTCTAGCATCTAACAAAAACTCATGCCTTCCCTTTTCATCTTGCCAATAAACAATATCCGAAACATTTGGCATCACAGCGCCTGCTTTTAAGTTAAATGAGATATTACTTTCTATATTTCTATTCTCTAATTCTTGATCTAATGCTTTTGCAAAAGCCTCCCTCGCTTTTTGCTGAAGTTCAACCACCTTGAATTCATAAGTATATTTGCATACAAGGAAGAATACAACTCCTCCGATAGAAGCAATAACAGATAACAGAATTATGCCTTTAGGTCTCATTTTGCTTTAATTTATGTTGTTTTGCACTACAAAGATAACATATTTCGCAACGATTTAAGGTTTCTCATCTAAAAAAGATATAGTTCAATAAAAGAAAAGCCACTTTGTAGTCAAACAAATATTCACAATATAAATGTTGTAGCATCAAAACTCTTATTTTTCAAACTATACTTATATAAATATTTTACTATTTAATAAAAACGAAAATAGGACTTCACAAACTATTGATTATCAATAATATACAAATTATCATTTTTCCTTTAAAACCAAAAGGGCGTTCCTTTAAAACCAAGACCCCGTTTCTTTAAAACCAACGGGCCTTTGGTTTTAAAGAAACGGACCATAAAAAGGCAAAAAGAATAAGTTTGTTAACAATATTCAATATCCAATAAGCATAAAACAAGACTAGATACTTTATTAACATTATTCGATTTGCATAATTCTATTCAAATAACTACCTTTACGGAAAATTGAAACAGGTATGGCAAAAGAAATTAACCCATTTATAGTAACTGGAAAAATAGAACCCGAGTACTTCTGCGATCGCGTGAAAGAATCAGAGAGGCTGGTTAAATCATTAACCAATGGCAATAACCTTGTCATTATCTCACCCAGAAGAATGGGTAAAACAGGACTAATCCGTTTCTGTTATGAGAAACCTGAAATAAAAGAAGAATATTATACTTTCTTCATTGACATACTCCATACATCAAGCTTAAGAGAATTCACTTATCTGCTTGGCAAAGAAATTTATGAAACACTATTGCCCCGCAGTAAGAAAATGGCGAGCCTGTTTATCCAGACACTTAAATCAATCAATGGTAAATTCGGATTTGACCCGCTGACCAATCTACCTACTTTCAATCTGGAACTGGGGGATATTGATCGACCCGAATATACACTGGAAGAAATATTTCAATGTCTGATAGCAGCAGACAAACCTTGTATTGTTGCCATCGACGAGTTTCAACAAATTGCTAAATATCCCGAGAAGAATATAGAAGCATTACTACGCACACACATACAGACAATAGAAAACAGTAACTTCATCTTTGCCGGAAGTGAACGGCATATGATGCAGGAAATGTTTCTATCTTCATCCCGTCCATTCTACCACAGTGCCGATATTTTGGAACTGAAAGCCATTGCACCTGAAATCTATATACCGTTTATCGCAGACCATTTCCAAAAAAGAAAACGGCATATTGAAATCGAAAACATAGAAAAAGTATATCGGCTATTCAAAGGACATACCTTTTATATCCAAAAAACATTCAATGAAGCTTTTGCAGATACACCGAAAGGGAAAGAATGTACACTGGAAATTATCAAAACAGCTATAGATAACCTTATTGCATATAATGATACAATCTTTCGGGAAATCTTATCTAATATTCCCGAAAAGCAAAAGGAATTGCTTTATGCCATTGCCAAAGTAGGTGAAGCAGAAAACGTCACATCAGCGAAATTTATCAAACGATACAGTCTGACATCGGCAAGCTCTGTACAGTCCGCAACTAAAAAACTGCTTGAAAAAGATATTATTACAGAAATCAGTAAGGTATACTCGATTACCGACAAGTTCTTTGGTATGTGGATCAATACTATTTATGGCAATAAATATACCCTTTAGTAAAGATGCAACTAAAATTACCATCAAATAAATCACAAAGTTAACACAATATATGGTAATTACCGAATGCCAATTATATTATTATGTTCTCACTATAAATATTTTAGCCCTATTTCTCTTCAATATCCTTGTTTTTCAAAAACACATACGTTATATTTGTAGTTATAGTACAAAACAAAATGAAGCAAAACAAAATGAAATCTAAAAACATCATTCTATTGTTTACTTTGGCATTGCCATTGTTCAGTTGTAGTGAATCACAAAAAAGAGTATCCTTTAGCGAAAGCACAACTGCTAAATCTACCGCTTTGAAGGAAGCCTTTATCTCCATTCCAATGGATATAAAAAAGAAAGGAGATATCTTATATGCCGGTGATTTTAAAGGAGACAGCCTTTTATACTGCTATAGTCTTAGTGAACAACGCTTTGTAAATCAAATGCTACCACAAGGACAAGGACCTGATGAATTTTTAAGCCCTGTCGAATTCTTTCTGTCTGATTCGTCTGCCTTCATACACAATCGATGGCACTTCACAGCGCAAAACTATACATTCAACGCGAAAGACTTTTCCATCCGGCGACAAGGAAAATTGATACACCTGCCCATGAGCATTGACAGAGTCTATCCGATAAGCGAATCACGCTTTATAGCGTCCGGCGTTTTTGAAGATTGCAGATTCCTTATTTTAGATAATGACGGCAATGTTATATCCAAATCTGGCGACTTCCCGAACTATCAAAGTGGAGAAGAAACCATACCCAATACGGCTAAAGGTATGTTTCATCAATCACAATTCGGTTACAACACCGACCGGAAACGTCTGGCATGTGCTACCAGTAATGTACTTGAGCTATGGGACTATAAGCCGGAAACATTAACGCTCCATAAAAGACTATTGTTAGCACCCTATCATTATCAGTTCAATTCAAGCCCAGACGGTGTGTATGCGGAAAGTGATAATCCTGATGCCGAACTGGGAGCACGAGGCATTGCCGTTTCCAATAACTATGTTTATGTACTGTATAACCCAAACACCAATCGGATGCACGAAGAACAAAAAGAAACTCTAAACAGCGAGATTTGGGTTTTCGACTGGGAAGGAAAACCGATACGTAAAATTTTGACAGATACTCATATAGAATGCTTCTGTGTAGATGAAACCGATACTTCATTTTATTGTGTAATGACTGCACCGGACTATTGTATTGGGATAGTGTCACCATCCCATTAACATAGTGACAGTATGTGCCAAGGATAGTGTCACTATCCCGAGCACATACTGTCACTATAACAAATCGAATATTTCGAGCTATTCTTGTCCTAGTCCGCCCGCTGTGTAGGCAGCGTAAACTCCTGAGAATCACAGATTACCCCATTCTCATCGGACACCGCTACGCGGAAAGTCACTTCACCATCTTTCAACTTACTTCCGGCATAGACCGTAGCCGTATAGCGGATACCCTCACCCGGAAGAATTTCTTCTATCATTACAGTAGGAGAAATGCCGATATGTTTCACTTTCCCGACCGTCTCTACAATAGGAACCACGTCATAAACCGGATTTCGTCCTTCATTCATGATTTCAAAGATGATCTTGCTGCTTTCTCCCCCGTCTATCGCATGATTACGGTTATCGTCAATAAAGCGAATCTTGCGCAGTTTCAACTGAGTCAGTTGCTGCTGAGTCTGCGTCCGAGGTTTAAACTTAGAGTGAGACTGCCCTTGTCTGACTTCCGGAACGTAAGCATATTCCTCTATCGGGTCCGGTTTCGGAGCAGTCAGCGCATTCCCTATCGCTGCACCGGCAATGGTGCCAACAATATTTCCAATGGCAGAGCCGCGATATCCGCCCCTCCAGCCACGATTATTATCCCCGATAAGTCCGCCTATCGAACTTCCCAGACTTCCCCCAATTGCAGCACCACCTACAATTGCTCCGGGATTTCCCATACGTCCCGATGCACATCCGCTCAACATCAGAGCAGAAAGCAGAATTACAGTTAGTTGTTTCCTCATGATCATCTCTAATTTTACTATGATTACTCTATCACTTTAAAACGTGCAAAACGCAACAATAGTTGCTTGTCCCCTGCATTTTTAAAATGAATCGTTGCTTTTGCATTATCACCCGTTCCTTCTACCCTGATCACTTCGCCCAAACCAAAACGTTCGTGTTCTATCATCTGCCCCGCCTGCACTCCTGTTACAGATGCCGAGCCGGCTGAAGCCGACCGTGTACTGCTTCCACTCACTGCACTGACCTTCTTCAAATTCTTCGGCACACTGGGTGCAATCACCTGAGTCTTCGGACGTTCACGATCGGAAAATTTAGTACCATAAGGCGTTCGTGTAGGAGATGCCGTACGCGTAAATCCACCTTCGATCTCCCTGCGGAAACGCCCCGCACCTTCGTCCACCGACCGGCTGACTCCCGCCTCATGCGGCAACCGCAAATAATTCACATCAATATCGCGCAAGAAACGGCTGGGACTTCCAAACTCCATCTTCCCATAACGGAAACGGGTCTTGGCAAAAGAAATATAACAATGTTCTTCGGCACGGGTAATGGCCACGTAGAACAAACGGCGCTCTTCTTCCAGAGCACGGGGAGAATCGCCCACCATACCACTGGGGAAAAGATTTTCTTCCAGTCCCACCACGAATACGTTTTTAAACTCCAGCCCCTTGGCCGAATGAACGGTCATCAACGTTATCTTTTCTCCATCATCCGCTTTGTCCGAGTCCTGATCAGTAAGCAAGGCAATCTCCGAAAGGAAATCTGTCAGAGAAATATTCGGGTTGCCTTCTTCCTGCCGCAACGCGCAGAAATCATTCATACCATTCACCAATTCCTCAATGTTTTCCTTACGACTCAGATTCTCCGGCGAAGTATCCTGACAGACATCATTGATGATGCCGGACCGGCGGATAATATCCGTTCCTATCTCATACGCGCTCTTGTCTGCCTGATCGGTCATAAAGCCTTCTATCAGTTCACGGAAGCCCTGCAGTTTAGTGTGCGTACCTTTATTGATATTCAGCCCATAGCTCAATGGTTCGCAAAGCGCCGCCCAAAGACTGACACCATTTTCAGTGGCAGCGGAGATGATTTTTCCAACCGTCGTATCACCGATGCCACGGGCAGGATAATTAATGATTCGCTTGAATGCTTCTTCATCATTCGGGTTCACTACCAAGCGGAAGTAAGCAATGACGTCCTTAATCTCCTTACGCTGGTAGAATGAAAGTCCGCCATAGATTTTATAGGGCATACTCCGTTTCCGAAGAGCCTCCTCGAAAACACGGCTCTGCGCATTCGTACGGTATAATATGGCAAAATCGGCATAGCCGTAACTATGTTCCCGACGCAGTTCAGCTATCTTATTGGCTACGATATCCCCTTCTTCCACATCACTGTAAGCCTGAAACACGCCAATCGGTTCGCCCCGTTCTTTTTCAGAGAATACTTCTTTCCGAATCTGACGTTCATTCTTCTCGATCAGACTGTTGGCAGCACAGACAATGGTTTGCGTAGAACGATAATTCTGCTCCAGTTTAAAGACTTTCGTGTTAGGATAAACCTTCGTGAAATAAAGGATATTATCAATATCCGCTCCACGGAAAGAGTAAATACTCTGCGCATCATCGCCTACCACACAAACACGCTGATTTTCTTTCGTCAACTGGAGTACGATGCTATGCTGGGCATAATTCGTATCCTGATACTCGTCCACCAGCACATAACGGAACTGCTCCCTATAACGGGCCAGCACTTCCGGAAAGTCGCGGAACAGAATATACGTATACACCAGCAGATCATCGAAATCCATAGCTCCCGCCTGACGGCATCTTTCCCAGTAACGGGTATATATTTCACGGACAGCAGGCACTTTGGCTGCCATATCTCCTTCATACGCTTCTTTGTTGGCGGCATATCCCGTAGGAGAAACCAAATGGTTTTTGGCACTCGAAATGCGGGCCTGCACCATCCCCGGCTTATATGTCTTTTCGTCCAGTCCCATCTCCTTGATGATGGAACGGATCAGACTTTTACTATCCGCCGAATCATAAATGGTAAATTGGGAAGTGAATCCGATATACTTTGCTTCGGCACGGAGAATACGGGAAAAGACGGAATGGAAGGTACCCATCCACAAATAACGTGCCCGCTCCATGCTCACCTGACGGGCTATACGATCTTTCATCTCACGCGCCGCCTTATTGGTAAAGGTCAGTGCGAGGATGTTCCACGGTTGATAGCCGTTTTCCAGCAGATAGGCAATTTTATAAGTCAACACACGTGTCTTTCCCGAACCTGCACCGGCTATCACCAGCGAAGGCCCGTCGTTATAAGTCACTGCTGCACACTGACTCTCATTTAATTCCTCTATATAGTTGGTATTCATAACAGCATTATAAAAACAATGAGGATTTTTAACAAACCCTTGGCGTTCAAATTTGTTTCAATACGACAAAAGTATAACATTCATTTGACAATGAAGATATTTTTATGATTTTTCATCACTAACTATTTAACCTAATCACTCAAAGCAATGAAAAAGAGTATATTTTTATCATTTATTTTATGTTTGTGCCTCATCGCCTGCATACCACAGCAAGCAATGGCGCAAAAGCAAAGCCGCATGGAAAAGCTGCTAAGGTATCTGAACGACAATGACGCCGACAAATGGCAGAAGAACAGGGAAAAACTGGATGACGAAACAAAGGCGTACTATGCCGAAGATTTATCATTGATGGACGTCCTCAACGACCTGTGGAACGGACAGAGCGAACAGGCAGCCACCCTCTACTTCGGCTGCTACGAGAAAGCCGCCCAAAGTAACTTCCCCGGCATCTGTGAAGGGGAAAAGATTCCGCTTTCTCAGATACGGGACAAGGCGGACCAGTCCATTATCAACCTGCTGGAGGCCTCGAAAGATAAAATACCTTTCAGCCGGGCACTGCTGGACAGCATTCACGCCACCGAATATCCGGTTGACTCCGCCATGCTGCAACGGCTGCAGAACATCCGCGAGGTGGCACTGCTGGAAGGAATGCTCAAAGCCCCCACTCCCATCATTTACCAGACTTACGTCAAGGAGTATCCCAACGGCAAATTTATCGCACAAGTCAACGCCTCCGAAAACGTACGGCTCTACCAACTGGTGAAGACGGCCCCGACTCCTGCAAACTTCAAAGCCTTCTTTGAAGACCCCGAAATGCAGAAGTATTATCAAGACAGAGGTCCGCGCCCCTATCTTGCCGAGGTCCGTACCTTATACGATGATTTCCTGTTCCAACGTATCGACAGCCTGAAAAAAGAAGGAAATGCCACCGCCATCCGGCAGATTATCGATGATTATAAGAACACACCTTATCTGTCCACCGGTGCACGGACTCACCTGAACGATCTTGAATATCTCAGTGAAAAGGCAGACTTCGAGCTTCTGAAACCGGCAATAGTCAACTCCGAATCGCTCGGTTTATTGCAGGAATTCCTCAAAACACACAAGTATAAGGAATTTCGTGACCAGGCAAAGAATTTGCGTGCTCCATTTATCCTGCAAGCCATCGTTTCCACCCCGACTACTGTAAAATATTACACTCAAGGACGATTGATAAAGTGCTGCGAAACCGACAGCACCGGCAATATTACGACCAGCTACACCTACAATGACAAGGGGCAGCTTACCACCACATTATCCGTGACTGAAAAGAACGGGCAACCCATCAACGAGGTGCAAACCAGCAGGCTGTACGACCCGCAAGGCCACTGCATCTTCGAAGTGAAGACTAATCCGAAAACCAAAACGGACTTCTACCGCCGTGCACGCCGCATCGGTATCGACGGAAGCATCGAAAGCGATTCTCTAAAATACATGGACGGCAGATATACCGTCAGCAGCTACAACAAGCAGGGATTACTGACGGAAACCAAAGAGTACAACAAGAACGGGGAAATGGAGGGATATACAGTCAACAAATACGACGACAAAGGCAGAATGACCGAATCTCAGCATCAGAATATGCTCTTTGTCAATTCGCCCAACCAGATTCTCTCGCAAAAAGAATTGTATGAATATGATAAATACGGATACCTCACCCGCATCGTCTACCAACGTATCTTCGGCAACAGCCAGAAGACGTCCGGCTGCCTGACCTGCCTGTACGACGAGTACGGAAACCGGATCGATGGTGACTCCTATTACGAATATGACAATACGGGGCAATGGATATGCCGCACCAGCTATGACAACCCGCAGCAAGTGGAACGTATACAGTACATTTATAAATAAAAATAAAATACCGTGAACCTTTTGCGAACTATGGCTGTTATTATAGTATAACAAAACCATTTAAAGTTTTGACAATATGAATACTATATTAATGTCTTTAATAATTATGACCATGACTTACGAAATGCCTAAACTTCCTTACGCAAACAATGCGCTGGAACCTGTAATCAGTCAGCAAACGATAGATTTCCATTACGGAAAACATCTGCAAACATATGTAAATAATCTGAATAGCCTTGTGCCCGGAACAGAATATGAAGGCAAAACGGTAGAAGAAATCGTTGCCACCGCTCCCGATGGAGCTATCTTCAACAACGCCGGCCAAGTGTTGAATCACAATTTATATTTCCTCCAATTCGCTCCGAAACCTTCGAAAAAGGAACCGGCAGGCAAACTGGGAGAAGCCATCAAACGTGATTTCGGCAGCTTTGAAAACTTCAAGAAGGAATTCAATGCAGCAGCAGTCGGATTGTTCGGTTCAGGATGGGCTTGGCTGTCAGTAGACAAGAACGGTAAACTGCATATCACCAAAGAAGGAAACGGCAGTAACCCCGTACGCGCCGGACTGAAACCACTTCTGGGTTTTGACGTGTGGGAACACTCCTACTATCTGGACTACCAGAACCGCCGTGCCGACCACGTAAACGCCCTGTGGAACATCATCGACTGGGATGTGGTAGAAAAACGAATGTAACCGGAGTCATTAAAATTAAGCTAAACTATACTATTGAAAAGGTCGTTGTGGATTTCACAGCGGCCTTTTTTCTACAACAAAAAACCTAAGCTTTCTATTGTATTTCAAAGGCATAAATTGTATTTTTGCAATAGCCGAAAATCAAAACAGACAATTATGACACTTCAACAAAAAAATAAAGAATGGCGCATTTTCTTTGTTGCCTTCTTCCTTTTGCTCTCTTTCATCAGTAACGCGGCTACCCCGGAAGAATTGGAAGAGGAGATACTTTTCGTGACGTCCTACAATTCCGATACTAAATATACCTACGATAATATCAACACGTTCGTAGAAACGTACCGCCAACTGGGTGGCAAGTATTCCACCATCGTAGAAAACATGAATGTTACCGACCTCAATCAATCCAGAAAATGGAAAAGAACGCTTACCAACATTCTGGACAAACATCCGAACGCCAAGCTGGTCATCCTGCTGGGTGGCGAAGCGTGGAGCAGTTTCCTGCACCTTGAAGACGAGAAGTACAGACAACTGCCCGTATTTTGCGCTATGGCATCGCGCAACGGCATCCGTATTCCGGAAGACTCTATTGATATACAGACCTACGAACCTCAGAGCATCGACTTAACGGAAAGAATGAGCGAATACAATATAATATATTGTAACACATATGAATATGATGTCGATAAAGATATCGAAATGATGCGAAGCTTTTATCCGGATATGGAACATTTAGTGTTCATCTCGGACAACACCTACAACGGACTTGCCGAACAAGCGTGGGTGAAAAAGAATATGAAACGCTATCCGGAAATATCGACGACCTATATTGACGGCCGTATCCACACCCTTGATGCTGCCGTCAAACAACTACGCGATATCCCCAAAAATTCGGTTGCACTACTGGGTATCTGGAGAATTGACAATCGGGGCATAACGTATATGAACAACTCTGTATATGCTTTCTCCAAAGCGAATCCAGAGTTGCCTGTTTTCAGCCTGACTGCTACTGCCATCGGTTATTGGGCAATCGGAGGGTATATCCCCCAGTACGACGGAATAGGGAGAAGCATGGGAGAACAGGCTTATCAATTTCTGGACAAGGGGAAAAACAATGTCAGCCACATTCATTTGTTGCCCAACAGATACAAATTTGATGCCAACAAACTGCATGAATGGGGATTTCAGGACAAGAAACTACCTTTCAATTCACTTATCATCAACCAACAGGTGCCTTTCTTTCAGGCATATCGGACGGAAGTGCAATTCATCCTGTTTACCTTCCTTGTACTGATAGGCGGACTGTTTATCTCACTGTATTATTATTACCGGACAAAAATCTTAAAGAATCACCTTGAGAAGACTACAGCCCAATTAAGGGAAGATAAAAAGAAACTGGAATTATCGGAAATTGCGCTACGTCATGCCAAAGAGCGTGCCGAAGAAGCCAATCAACTGAAAAGTGCCTTCGTATCAAATATGAGCCACGAAATACGGACACCGCTGAACGCTATTGTCGGCTTTTCCAGCCTGCTGATCGATACCGTGGAAACAACGGACGAGCAGAAGGAATATGCGGATATCATCCAGACTAATTCCGAATTGTTATTGCAACTGATCAGTGATGTACTGGATGTATCACGCTTGGAATCAGGCAAACTGCTGTTCAAGTATGAATGGTGCGAACTGGTAAATCATTGCCAGAACATGATCACACTGACCAGAAAGAACCGGACAAGAGATATAGATGTCAGGCTTCAGATGCCGAAAGAGCCTTATATGCTCTATACCGATCCGCTACGTTTGCAGCAGGTGATCATCAACTTGCTGAACAATGCCCTGAAGTTTACTCCCGACGGCGGAAGTATCACGCTGGATTATGAAATAGACGAAGAAGACCAGTGTATGCTGTTCTCTGTGACCGATACAGGCGCGGGCATCCCCGAAGACAAGCAGGAACTGGTATTCCAGCGTTTTGAGAAGCTCAACGAATTTGTGCAGGGAACAGGCTTGGGACTGGCGATCTGCAAACTGACCATACAACGCATGGGAGGCGATATCTGGATTGACAAGAATTATAAGAACGGAGCACGGTTTGTCTTTTCTCATCCTATCAAAAAGCGGGAATCGGAAGAAAAATGAAAAAAAACCGGATAATTTGATGAATCTTTGTTTCTTTTTCGCTTACTTTGCTCCCGTAAAGACAAAGGGGTGCCCCCAAAGAGGGGCTGAGATTATACCCTAGGAACCTGAGGCAGTTAGCACTGACGTAGGGATTGTGTTTCTTTCTTATCGCCTTTCTATATAAGCACGCTCTTTGTATTTACTTTCAACTTATTAATACTGATAGGACAATGAAAGTACAAGTTAACAACAAAGAGGTGGAAATGACTCCTGCTTCTACCCTTACACAACTGGCTGCCCTACTGGAACTTCCGGTACAAGGCATCGCTATTGCCGTAAACAACAAAATGATTCCACGTTCCGAATGGGAGAAATTCGCGTTACAGGAGAATGATAACCTCGTGGTCATCAAAGCGGCTTGTGGAGGGTAAAAGTATGGTAAGTCTACAATTTATCACCCACCAGACCGATCGGTATACTTATTTCGAATCGGCACTCATGGCACTTGAAGGAGGATGTAAGTGGATTCAGCTACGCATGAAGGAAGCTCCGTGTGAAGAGGTGGAAGCTGTTGCCCTCCAACTAAAGCCGCTCTGCAAAGAAAAAGAAGCGATCTTACTTCTGGATGACCACGTCGAACTTGCCAAAAAGCTGGAAGTGGACGGAGTGCATCTGGGCAAAAAAGACATGCCGATAGATCAGGCACGACAATTACTTGGAGAAGCATTTATTATCGGAGGTACGGCAAATACATTCGAAGATGTCGTACAGCACTACCGTGCCGGAGCAGATTACCTCGGCATCGGTCCTTTCCGGTTTACCACTACAAAGAAAAACCTGAGTCCTGTTCTGGGACTGGAAGGTTATGCCGCTATTTTATCTCAGATGAAGGAAGCGAATATCGAACTGCCGGTAGTAGCCATCGGAGGAATCACCTGTGAGGATATACCCGCCATACTCGAAACCGGAGTGAACGGAATAGCACTTTCCGGAACGATTCTTCGGGCGGAGGATCCGGCAGCGGAAACACGAAAGATTTTGAACATGAAACGTATAATCAAATAAAATAATTGAAAAGTGGAAAAGTTAGTAATTGCAGGCCGTGAGTTCAACTCCCGCCTTTTTCTGGGTACAGGAAAATTCAATTCCAATGAAGTAATGGAACAAGCCATTCTGACATCGGGCACTGAAATGGTAACCGTAGCAATGAAGCGCATCGACATGGATGACAAAGAAGACGACATGCTGAAACATATTATTCATCCGAATATCCAGTTGCTACCCAACACATCGGGAGTACGCGATGCGGAAGAAGCTGTTTTCGCCGCACAGATGGCACGTGAAGCTTTTGGTACCAACTGGCTGAAACTGGAAATCCATCCGGATCCGCGCTATCTGCTCCCCGACTCTATCGAAACCCTGAAGGCTACAGAACAGCTTGTTAAACTGGGCTTCATCGTATTACCTTATTGCCAGGCCGACCCTGTGCTCTGCAAACGACTGGAAGAAGCCGGTGCCGCTACCGTAATGCCGCTGGGTGCTCCCATCGGAACTAACAAAGGACTGCAAACCAAAGAATTCCTGCAGATTATTATCGAACAGGCCGGTATCCCCGTTGTCGTAGATGCCGGAATCGGTGCACCGAGCCACGCTGCCGAAGCAATGGAACTGGGTGCTTCTGCCGTACTGGTAAATACCGCCATCGCCGTAGCAGGCAATCCGGTAGAAATGGCGTTGGCCTTCAAAGCCGCCACCGAAGCCGGAAGACGGGCATACGAAGCAGGACTGGGTCTGCAGGCTGATAACTTTATAGCAGAAGCAAGTTCACCTTTAACTGCGTTTTTGGAATAAGTAATAGGTGATAAGTAATAGGTAATAAGTAGGGAGTAGTGTTTGTTTCACTATTCTTAATGATATGATAATAAAATTCTATGGAACAAAAAATAAAATTTTCCCGTTCTCAGAAAGTGTATCTGCCGGGTAAACTCTATCCGAACATCCGTGTAGCCATGCGGAAAGTTGAACAAGTGCCCAGTGTCAGCTTCGAAGGAGAAGAAAAGATAGCTACTCCGAATCCGGAAGTATACGTATATGACACCAGCGGTCCGTTCAGTGACCCGTCAATGAGCATTGATCTTAAGAAAGGACTTCCCCGCTTACGTGAAGAATGGATTGTGGGACGCGGTGACGTGGAGCAACTCCCCGAAATCACTTCGGAATACGGACAAATGAGACGTGATGATAAAAGTCTGGATCATCTCCGCTTTGAACACATTGCCCTTCCCTATCGTGCCAAAAAGGGAGAAGCCATCACTCAGATGGCATACGCCAAACGAGGAATCATCACTCCGGAAATGGAATATGTGGCGATCCGCGAAAATATGAACTGTGAGGAACTGGGAATCGAAACTCACATTACTCCCGAATTTGTCCGTAAAGAAATAGCAGAAGGACGTGCAGTGCTGCCTGCCAACATCAATCATCCGGAAGCCGAACCGATGATTATCGGCCGTAACTTCCTTGTGAAAATCAATACGAATATCGGAAACTCCGCCACCACTTCCAGCATTGACGAGGAAGTGGAAAAGGCTTTATGGAGCTGCAAATGGGGAGGTGATACGCTGATGGACCTTTCAACAGGAGAAAATATTCATGAAACACGTGAATGGATCATCCGCAACTGCCCTGTACCGATAGGCACTGTACCTATCTATCAGGCACTTGAGAAAGTGAATGGCGTAGTGGAGGACCTTAACTGGGAAATCTATCGGGACACACTGATCGAACAATGCGAACAGGGAGTAGATTATTTTACGATTCATGCAGGCATCCGCCGTCATAATGTTCATCTTGCCGATAAACGTCTGTGCGGCATTGTCAGCCGTGGAGGAAGCATCATGAGCAAATGGTGTCTGGTGCACGATCAGGAAAGTTTCCTATATGAACACTTTGACGATATCTGTGATATTCTGGCTCAATACGACGTTGCCGTATCATTGGGAGACGGACTGCGTCCGGGCTCTATCCATGATGCCAACGACGAAGCACAGTTTGCAGAACTGGACACGATGGGAGAACTGGTACTTCGTGCATGGGAAAAGAACGTGCAGGCATTTATCGAAGGTCCGGGACACGTACCGATGCACAAAATCAAGGAGAACATGGAACGTCAGATCGAGAAATGCCATGATGCGCCATTTTATACACTCGGCCCTTTAGTGACGGATATCGCTCCTGGCTACGATCACATTACCTCTGCTATCGGAGCTGCTCAAATCGGCTGGTTAGGTACGGCTATGCTTTGTTATGTCACTCCGAAAGAGCACCTTGCCCTGCCGGATAAAGAAGACGTACGTGTAGGCGTTATCACTTATAAGATTGCCGCTCATGCTGCCGACCTTGCCAAAGGACATCCGGGAGCACAGGTACGCGACAATGCCTTGAGCAAAGCCCGTTACGAGTTCCGCTGGAAAGATCAGTTCGACTTGTCTCTCGATCCGGAACGGGCACAGGGGTATTTCCGCGCTGGACATCACATTGACGGAGAATACTGCACGATGTGCGGACCAAATTTCTGCGCCATGAGATTATCCCGTGATCTGAAGAAAAATGCCAAGAGTGATAAATAATGAGTTGTGAATATCCCCAAACCAAGTCACAACCTCATTTCTTTTTAATTTTCAACTTTCAATTAATTAAAATGTTCTCAGACGAATTAGAAAAAATATCCTGGGAAGAGACGACAAAAGCCATCTATTCCAAAACAGATGCCGATGTGCGCCGTGCATTAGGCAAAAAAGAGCATCTGGATATCAACGATTTTATGGCATTGATCTCACCTGCCGCCACTCCCTATCTGGAAGTGATGGCCCGTCTCAGCCAGAAATATACGATGGAACGGTTCGGCAAAACAATCTCTATGTTTGTGCCGCTCTATATCACCAATTCATGCACCAACTCCTGCGTCTATTGCGGTTTCCATATCAGCAATCCGATGAAAAGAACGATTCTGACAGAGGAGGAAATCGTCAACGAATACAAAGCAATCAAACGGCTGGCTCCTTTTGAGAATCTTTTACTCGTGACGGGTGAAAATCCGGCAGCAGCAGGTGTACCTTACATCGCCCGTGCTCTCGATCTGGCAAAACCTTATTTCAGCAACCTTCAGATTGAAGTGATGCCCCTCAAAGCGGAAGAATACAAAGAACTCACCCATCACGGGCTGAACGGAGTCATCTGCTTTCAGGAAACTTACCATAAGGCGAACTATAAAAAGTATCACCCGCGAGGCATGAAGTCCAAATTCGAATGGCGTGTCAATGGTTTCGACCGTATGGGACAGGCCGGTGTCCATAAGATCGGCATGGGTGTCCTGATCGGTCTGGAGGAATGGCGGACAGATGTGACAATGATGGCTTACCACCTCCGCTACCTGCAGAAGCACTACTGGAAGACCAAATACAGCGTCAACTTTCCCCGTATGCGTCCATCCGAAAACGATGGCTTCCAACCCAACGTTATCATGAACGACCGGGAACTTGCACAGCTTACTTTCGCCATGCGAATCTTCGATCATGATGTAGATATCTCCTATTCTACCCGTGAAAGCGCCGAGATACGAAATCACATGGCAACACTAGGCGTGACAACCATGAGTGCCGAAAGCAAGACAGAACCGGGCGGATATTACAGCTACCCGCAAACGCTGGAGCAGTTCCACGTGAGTGACGAACGGAAAGCGGTAGAAGTGGAACGTGACCTAAAGAAATTAGGACGTGAACCGGTTTGGAAGGATTGGGACCAGTCTTTTGACTTTAAAAGATAAAACAATGCGATATGACAGGCAAATGATCCTTCCCGAAATCGGAGAAGACGGTCAGCAGAAACTGAAACAAGCAAAGGTTCTTATTGTAGGCGTGGGAGGGCTAGGCTCTCCCATAGCCCTCTATCTGACCGGAGCAGGAGTAGGCTGCATTGGACTGGTAGACGACGATGTAGTCAGTATCAGTAATCTGCAACGGCAAGTGCTCTATTCAGAGAAAGAATTAGGTAAACCCAAGGCAATATGTGCCGCCGAACGACTTTCCGCACTAAACAGCGAGATAACTATCCGGACTTATCCAATCCGTTTGACGGAGGAAAACGCACAGGAAATTATCAGTCAGTATGATATAGTAGTAGACGGCTGCGACAACTTTTCTACCCGCTATCTTATCAATGACATCTGTGCCGAAATGGGGAAAGTGTATGTCTATGGAGCAATCTGCGGCTTTGAAGGTCAGGTATCCGTTTTTCATTACGGAGAAGAGAAAAAAAGTTATCGGGACTTATATCCGGACGAAGAAGAAATGAGGCGAATGCCTCCGCCTCCCAAAGGTGTAATGGGCATTACTCCTGCGGTAACAGGAAGCATAGAAGCAACGGAAGTGCTGAAGATTATCTGTGGTTTTGGGGAAGTATTATCAGGTAAACTATGGACTATTGACTTGCGTACATTGCAATCTAACAAATTTTCACTATAAACGTTGGTTTCTGAAATAGTTAATTAGTAACTTTGCTAAACTTTACAACTTTACACAGGAAATGAAACTAATTGTAGTTACCACGCCCACGTTCTTCGTTGAAGAAGATAAGATCATTACCGCTCTTTTCGAGGAGGGACTGGATATTCTACATCTCAGAAAACCTGAGACACCGGCCATGTATTCCGAACGATTACTGACGCTGATTCCGGAAAAATATCATCGCCGCATTGTGACACACGAACATTTTTATCTGAAAGAAGAGTTCAATCTGATGGGTATCCACCTGAATGCACGCAATCCGAGCGAACCGCATGACTATGCCGGACACGTCAGTTGTTCCTGCCATTCCGTAGAAGAGGTGAAGAACAGAAAGCATTTCTATGATTACGTTTTCATGAGTCCCATTTACGATAGTATTTCGAAGGTTAATTACTATTCTACTTATACGGCAGAAGAACTTCGTGAGGCACAGAAAGCTAAGATCATTGACTCTAAAGTAATGGCACTTGGAGGTATTAATGAAGATAATCTATTAGAAATAAAAGATTTCGGATTTGGAGGGGCTGTTGTATTGGGGGATCTCTGGAATAAATTTGATGCCTGTCTGGATCAGAATTATCTGGCTGTGATCGAGCATTTCAAAAAGTTGAAGAAATTGGCGGACTAAGAAGAATATAGGTGTACTTTCAGTACTTATATACCCGATGGTTCACCTGCAAAAGGGTATATCAGAGCCCTTATAAATTAAAAATCACCCTCGCTACAGATTGAACTGTAGCGAGGGTGATTTTTAATTTATAAGGGGAGTTTTAATACGCCCCCTTGTGTTTATATACTTTTACCAGAATTTGTATCCTACACTGATTGCGAAATTCAAGTTCTTTCCGGCATCAGTATCTAGTTTTGTTAATCCGAACTGTCCGTCAAGTCCTACAATAAACTTTTGATATTCCAAAGCAACACCGACTCCTAATCCAAAGTCAAAACGATGCAAGCCTTTCATTTCAGATAAATCATATTCATCCGGATCAATAATATCTCCAATAGAAAAGTCATGGCTCTGTCCTCCTGCTTCAATAGTAACTTTATCAATCTTACCAAAAGTGTTAAACTTTGCCGTAGCTTTTTCTCCCTCGTATTTGATTGTCGCTTTGGTTTTACCTCCTACACCGTAACCTAAATAAGGACCGGCAGTTATAACGATATTCGTATTGTTGGCTACATTAAAACGGGCAGCAGCCATAACAGGTAACTCCAGATACATCTGATTCATTGTGACTTTGGCACTTGCTCCCAGCATCTCACCACTATCCACCTTTCCACCTTTGGTAGAAAAGAATAATGAAGGCTGCAATGACCACATATCATTAAAAGCATATTCCGTTCCTACTCCAACTCTAAAACCAACTTTTGCATCTACCCCATCAGTTGTCCAATTACTAACGTTCATACCTACTTTAGCATTCCAACCTGTAATCTGTGAGAAGCCTGCAACCGATACCAGCGCAAATAAAATAAACAAAACACTCTTTTTCATAATTTTCTAGTTTTAATTAAGTATTAAGGATTGTTTCATCCCGTTTGTTTTTACGTCACAAATATATGCCAAAATATCAAGAAAGCAATCTTTCTGTGAATAAACGTGTAAAATATAGAGATAATACATAAAGAAAGGGAATTCCCTATTTTAGAGAATCCCCTTTCCTATTTTTTTATTATCTACTACTCGATTAGAAATTGTAGTGGAAACCAATAGACAAATCTTCGCTAGTCAACATCAGACCGAAAGAATCTCCGGAAGTGTTCACATTCTTACGATATCCCAAGAAACCATACTTAGCGATAAAAGAGAAATGATCGTTCAATTTAACAGCGATACCCGGTCTCAAACCGATCTGACCTGCTTTAGTGGTATCACCATCTTTGATTTTCACGAAACCAATAGCAGCAGTTCCGTCCAGGAACAGACGTACAGCATCATTCTGATAGTAAGACCAACGGATGTACGGAGCAACAGTAACTGTATTTGCAGTCACTTGTTTCACATATTCGTGTGAATAGTTCAGTTCAGCACCCAATGCCCATGTTTCATTAAAATTGTAGCCGATTTCCGGAGCAACTTTAAAAGAGGTAGTGTTGCCTGTGCTGTTACGCCATACGTTCAAAGACCCGCCTACGTAAATGTCTTGTGCTTTTACAGCGATAGTTGCTAACATTACAACTACCAATAATAAACCCTTTTTCATCTTCTTTCTTTTTAAGTTATAAAATAAAAACATGTTTTGTTTTCGGGGGCAAAATTAAACTACTTCTTCATCTTAAACAAATATTTAGTTAGTTTTTTATAATAATCACCAAACAAATCCTTATTAACAGCTGATTATCAAGGCTGAACAAATACAATAAAAATAACATCATCCAACAAAAAAAGGCTGTAATCATTCTCTCACGAGACGATTACAGCCCAATTATCAGAAAGTTAACTTTCTAACCAGTTTATCTTTCTATCCTTCAATTGCTGCCTGAGCCGCTGCTAATCTTGCGATAGGCACCCGGAACGGAGAGCAACTAACGTAATTCAAACCTACTCTATGGCAGAACTTCACTGAAGACGGTTCACCACCATGTTCGCCACAGATACCGCATTTTAAATCCAGACGGATAGCACGACCCTTTTCTGTAGCCATACGTACCAACTGCCCTACACCATTCTGATCGAGCACCTGGAACGGGTCTACTTTCAGAATCTTCTTTTCCAGATAGACCGGAAGGAAGGAAGCGATATCGTCACGAGAATATCCGAAGGTCATCTGAGTCAAGTCATTCGTACCGAATGAGAAGAATTCAGCAGATGAAGCAATACGGTCAGCAGTCAGAGCTGCACGAGGAATTTCAATCATAGTACCTACTTTGAAATCAATGCTGTCGCCCACTTCTTCAAACAACTTGGCAGCCTCTTCACGAATCACCTTCTCTTGTTCCTTGAATTCATATAAAATACCGGTCAACGGAACCATGATTTCAGGATGTGTCTCTACTCCTTCTTTCTTCAGTTCAAGAGCAGCACCCAAGATAGCGCGTGTCTGCATCTGAGTGATTTCAGGATATGTATTTCCCAGACGGCAACCGCGGTGACCCAACATCGGATTGTGTTCACACAGCGATTCTACACGTTGCTGGATATATTGCAGGCTTACACCCATCGTATCAGCCATTTCCTGCTGTCCCTTCGTATCATGAGGAACAAACTCATGCAAAGGAGGATCGAGCAGACGAACAGTCACCGGACAACCGGCCATTGCTTTAAAGATGCCCTTAAAGTCGGCTTGCTGATACGGAAGAATCTTTGCGAGTGCTTTACGACGTCCTTCTGCATTTTCTGCCAGAATCATTTCGCGCATTGCCTTGATCTTTTCACCTTCGAAGAACATATGTTCCGTACGGCAAAGACCGATACCTACTGCACCAAAGTTACGTGCTACTTCCGCATCGTGCGGAGTATCCGCATTGGTACGTACTTGCAGACGGGTATATTTATCCGAGAGTTTCATCAAATCGGCAAAGTCTCCGGAAAGTTCGGCAGCTTGAGTTTCTACCTTACCATTATATACTTCGCCTGTACTACCGTTCAAAGAAATATAATCGCCTTCTTTCAAAACAATGCCGTCAATTTCTACTGTACGAGTCTTATAGTCGATATTCAATGCTCCTGCACCGGATACACAACATTTACCCATACCACGAGCTACCACAGCAGCATGAGAAGTCATACCACCACGAGCTGTCAGGATACCTTCGGCAACTGCCATACCGGCCAAGTCTTCCGGAGAAGTCTCGATACGTACCATTACCACTTTCTTTCCGGCAGCATGCCATTCGGCGGCATCATCAGCGAAGAATACAATCTGACCGGTTGCAGCACCCGGAGAAGCCGGAAGACCGCGAGTCAGCACTTTCGCCTGTTTCAAAGCAGATTTATCGAATACCGGGTGAAGAAGTTCATCCAGTTTGTTAGGTTCTACACGCATCAAAGCAGTCTTTTCATCAATCATGCCCTGACGGAGCAAGTCCATTGCGATTTTCACCATAGCCGCACCGGTACGTTTACCGTTACGAGTCTGCAGGAACCATAACTTACCTTCCTGCACGGTGAATTCCATGTCTTGCATATCTTTATAGTGGTTCTCCAATTTAGTCTGCAATGCATCCAGTTCCTTATAGATTTCCGGCATAGCTTCTTCCATTGAAGGGAATTTCGCAGCACGAATATCTTCAGTCACACCTGCCAGTACAGCCCAGCGCTGAGAACCAACCTTCGTAATCTGTTGCGGAGTACGGATACCGGCTACCACATCTTCACCTTGTGCGTTGATCAGGTATTCACCGTTGAAAAGGTCTTCACCTGTACCGGCATCACGAGAGAAACAAACACCCGTTGCAGAAGTGTCACCCATATTACCGAATACCATAGCCTGTACGTTTACAGCTGTTCCCCATTCATCGGGTATACCTTCCATCTTACGATAAAGGATAGCACGTTCGTTCATCCATGAATCAAATACGGCACAGATAGCTCCCCAAAGTTGTTCGTAAGCACAAGTTGGAAAATCTTTTCCGGTCTGTTCTTTCACAGCGGCCTTGAACTTCTTCACAAGTTCTTGCAGGTCTGCTACCTCCAGTTCGTTATCAAGCTTTACTCCTTTTGATTCTTTTACTTCTTCAATGATTGCTTCGAACGGATCGATATCTTCCTTGTTCGTCGGCTTCATGCCCAGAACAACGTCACCGTACATCTGTACAAAACGACGATAAGAGTCCCATGCAAAACGGGCATTACCAGTCTTGCGGATGATACCTTCCACCACCTCGTCATTCAGACCCAAATTCAGAATAGTATCCATCATACCCGGCATAGACGCACGGGCACCTGAACGTACAGAAACCAACAATGGATTTTCGATATCACCGAATTTAGATTTCATCAATTCTTCTACACGGGCAATGGCCTTTACTACTTCATCTTTCAGCAACTCAACCACTTTATCACGTCCCAACGTATTATACTCCGTGCAAACTTCTGTAGTTATTGTGAATCCGGGAGGAACGGGAATTCCAATTAAATTCATCTCGGCAAGATTGGCACCTTTACCACCTAACAAATTCTTCATGTCGGCCTTTCCTTCTGCCTGACCATTTCCAAAGGTATAAACTCTTTTTTTATCCATAATATTGTGTTTAAAGTTACATTATG
>OCHE01000542.1_pt1 | contig 47072 bp, 30 predicted proteins | sample 1538681 | NCBI WGS metagenome assembly OCHE01 (sample SAMN04571717, study PRJEB22368) | human gut metagenome | biome: human gut; material: stool | host: Homo sapiens | place: Luxembourg | collected 2012-08-17
CTCCAATACTGCGCTATCATCCCCTGCCTAAAGACAGGGAAATTCCCGCTTTATTTTTAAGGCTGTTGAAGCCGGAAGAACGCCAATCATTCTGACCAACAGAACTGCTCATGTCACTATGTTAGCCGAAAAGTTGAGGGACAAAGTGAAGAATGTTGTGACATTGACAGGGACCGGAAACGCGAAAGAGAAACTGGAGACGCTGCAACACTTGTATGAGATTTCCAGGGAAGAACCTTTGGCGATAGTCGCTACAGGAAAATATGTAGGCGAAGTAAATGCCAACCGTAATTATTGACTTTGTGCTTCTTGCTATTCTTCAACGTGAAACTACCAATCACTTTGAATGGGGAAACATTTCGGGGCTTCGGGTGCGCAGGGGCGGATTTAACAAACAGGTGAATAAAGGTGGAAATGAACGAGTTCGCCTTTAGCATTATTGCAAGGCGGAATGAGTGGGTGTAGAACCGATTGGGGCGTTTTTCTGAAAACGCTGATTATCAGTAGTTCCAAGATTATTGAAACTAGCTCGGAACTATTTCAAACTAGCTCGGAACTAATTTCGACTAGCTCGGAACTAATTTCGACTGGCTCGGAACTAATTCGGACAATCACGGAGCAAATTTTGACGATAGTTCATCGCGTGGTTCAAACAACGGCAGGCAGATGGAAAAAGAGGCTGATAATTTTCGTATAATTTCACTTACTCGACGATTTACTGTTTAACATTTACAGCAAAGGGACCGGTGAGACTTGAAACGGTTAGCCATACAAAACGTTACAGAACCAAAAAATTTGGATTTCGGGTTGTACATGTTGTATCTTTGCTTCGCGAACTTAGGCTGCACCTCAGCATAACTTTTGAGAGCCAGCTCTCATCGCTCTGTATTCGGTTTGCACTGACATCACAATAGCAATAAAGGCAGCACTGCAATATGGATAAACTGCACATTAGCCTAAACGGATGAAAAAACAATATTCCTTATTTATTCATTCAGCGTTCTTTGACATGGTGTTATAACAGAAAGTAAGTCAGGTAGACCTGTCTGAAACCCGGGATGCTTTGTTGAGTTTTATCACACGCTTTTATGACTGAGCACAAGAAAATAGATACAAAAAAAGCAGGAACGAAGCGCCTTTGCTGGCAACTTCGTTCCTGCTGTGATTAGGTTATTTAAATACGGCACTTATTGTATTAGTTGGCCATATTGAATTGTCCGATTGTTTGTAACTTGTTAATCTGGCTGCGGAGGCTCTGACATTTTGCACCATTACCCATAGCCTGATAACGCTTGAGCTGATACTTCAGCATGCTAATCATTTTGTTGTTGTCCATCTTTTTTTTACGTCTTGTGGCCTCCGCCTTTCGGAGACCGGTTATTACTATTCTTTTAAATCCAATGCAAAGGTAGCTCTTAAAAAGGGGGCGAGCAAGTTTTTTCGATAAATACTTGCCTTTTGTAACTATTTATTAGTATCAAAGGCGTTATCTGCAAGGTGCTAATGGCAATGGTGGGGCAAAGAAATGTAATGCTGTGCCGGGAGGCAAGCTGACAAGGCATGGGGCGGAACTGCAAAGCACAAGGATTTCGTTGAGCGGACAGACACGCACACCGAAAGGTTTGTTCATTTTCGTAAAAAATGGCTTTTTAGTGGGTTAAAAACCGCAAAATACGTAACAATATCCTTAAAAATGTTCAGTTTTACGAAAATATTTTGCATATTTAAAATAGAAAGCGTATATTTGTGGAACGAAACGCAACACTGTATGGTCAGTATTTACATACTACCCTTACAGCAGCGAAAATATACAAAAGGTAATAGTGTTTTTTAGGTAAATGACGAAAGAGGCTGTATCCGCCGTGAGGCGCATACAGCCTTGCTTATTACATAGGGGTATGGGCCGTTTCTTGTTTCTCCTTTTTTAAAAGGAGCGCTGACAAGCGTTCAATCAGTACAAATGATTACCTTTGCACATATGGAAGTCGTCTAAACTTTTCTGACGAAGATTTGATTTGGAGATTTATCTCTTCTAAATTCAATCTTCACCTTTCTTTTTGGCCGTTTTTTGACCTTTCATCAGTCGTGTAGCTCGCTACACTCCTTCTTCAAGGCCCAAAAACACCTCAAAAATTAAGGCAAATCTTGAATTTCATAAAAGTTCAGACGACTTCATTAAATAGGTGCTCAAAAAAAACAATTCACCCATCTTACACCGATTATTTTTCAAAACCACATAAAACAAAACATTTATGCAATTCTCGGACATCATCAAGAAAAGTGGCAGCGACATACTCGTGGTGGTCATTTTCTTGTTGCTCAGTACCTTTTATTTCCTGACGCCGCTGAGCGAAGGATTGGTATTGGGCGGACACGACAGTGTGGCTGCCGTGGGGCTTGGCCAGGAGCAAAAGGAGTATATGGCCTCGCACGACGGCGAAGTGACGCGCTGGTCGAATGCCATATTCAGCGGTATGCCCACTTACCAGATGGCCCCTTCGTACAGTGCCACTAAAACGGTTTCAGGGTTGGCTTCGGCTTTCGGCCTTTGGACAGACAAGTTCTTTCCTGCCATCAGCTACCTATTTCTCTATTTGTTAGGGTTCTACGTGCTGTTGCGCGCCTTCAACTTTAAGCCCTATTTGGCTGCGCTGGGCTCGGTTATCTGGGCCTTTTCGTCGTATTTCCTGATAATTATTGCTGCCGGACACATTTGGAAGGTGATGACGCTGGCTTTCATTCCGCCCACCATCGGCGGTTTGGTGCTGTGCTACCGCCGTAAATACCTGCTGGGCGGAGCCGTTACGGCTTTGTTTACAGCCTTTCAGGTGGTGAGCAACCACTTGCAAATGACCTACTACTTCCTGTTCGTCATGCTCTTCGTGGTGCTGGCCTACGGCATCGACGCATTGCTGAAAAAGCAGTGGGGACACTGGTTCAAGGCCACCGGTATGGTGGTGCTGGGCGGTGTGTTGGGCGTTATGGCCAACCTGCCCAACCTGTATCATACTTACGAATACTCAAAGGAATCCATGCGCGGCAAAGCCGAACTGACGGCACTCGCGAAAGACGATAAGGCACAAAAGGCTACCGATGGTCTGGACCGCGACTACATTACGGCATGGAGCTACGGCATCGACGAAACGCTGACGCTGCTGATTCCCGACTTCAAGGGAGGCGGCTCGTCGTCAATCCTTGACCGCGAAGGCGTGGAGGACCTTGAGGGCTACAACGAGTTCTACGATTGCGCCGGACAAACGCAGCAGGCGCTGCAGCAATCGGGCATTCAGGCCTATCCGCCGGGCATTCAGCAGTACTGGGGCGATCAGCCCTTCACCGTTGGCCCCGTGTACGTAGGTGCCTTTGTATGCTTCCTTTTCGTACTGGGCTTGTTCTATGTGCGCGGCCCGATGAAGTGGGCCTTGCTGCTCTCGACCATTGTGAGTCTGCTCTTTGCCTGGGGTAAAAATTCACCGGCCATCACAAACTGGCTCATCGACAATTTGCCGATGTATGCCAAGTTCCGCACCGTTAGTTCGGCCCTGGTTATTGCCGAATTCACCATGCCGCTGCTGGCCGTGCTCTGCCTTTACGAGGTGATGCAGAACAAGGTGCTGTTTCGCCTGACGCATTTCAAAGAGATGCCCCTGCGCGCCAAAATCGGTTTGCCCGTAGCCTTAGTCAGCACATTCGGCCTTTGCCTGCTGCTGTGGATGGCTCCCTCGATGGCCGGCGACTGCTTGTCGCAAGCCGACACCGACACGTTTGGCGCACTGCTGCAGGGCGGTTTCCCGCCCGAATTGGTGAACACCTACCGTGCGGCACTGACGAGCATACACCACGCCATTCTTTCGACCGATGCCTTCCGCTCGTTCTTCATCATTGTGCTGAGCATCCTGTTCCTTTGGGCCTATGCCGAGGAGAAAATCAAGGGATGGATGATGTGCTCGCTCCTGGCGCTCATTTCGTTGGTTGACCTGTGGCAAATTGACAAGCGATACTTGAACAACGACAGCTTTACCGACCCCACGGTGCAGCTGGAGGGCTTTACCAAAACGCCTGCCGACGAGCAGATTCTGAAAGACACGACTTACTACCGTGTGGCCAACCTGGGCGGCGGACAGACGTTTAACGAAACGTCGAACGCCACGTCGTACTACCACCACTCTATCGGCGGTTACCACGCTGCCAAACTGCATCGCTATCAGGACCTCATCGAGCGTCGGTTGAGCGGCGAACTGAACCACCTGGTCGAGGCCATCAGCAAGGCTGCGGGCAACATGGCACAGGTGAACGGCGACAGCATTGCGCCCACGGTGAACATGCTGAATACGAAATACCTGATTTTCGGTCAGGGTGCACAGGCTCAAGCCATCATGAACCCGTATGCCAACGGCAACGGCTGGTTTGTTCGTAACCTGCACTTTGTAGACAATGCCGATGCCGAAATGGCCGGTCTTGCATCGCTCGACACGAAGCACGCTGCCGTGGCCGACAAACGCTTCAAAGCCCAACTCGACGGTTCGGCACTCGACTCGGGCCGCGTTACGCTGCTGAGCTACGAGCCTAACCTGCTGAAATACCGCGTTGAAAGCAACAAGGGCGGTTTGGTGGTGTTCTCCGAAATTTATTATCCGGGCTGGACAGCCACCATCGACGGACAGCCTGCTGAACCGGGCCGTGTGAACTATGTGCTGCGCGCACTGAAAGTGCCTGCCGGCAGCCACGAGGTGATGATGGAGTTCCGTCCCGCCACGGTGACCACGACCAACAGCATTGCCTTTGGTGCATTGGGCGTGATTCTGGTGTTCTTTGTGTTTGCCCTGTTCCGCACCCTGCGCTAACAGGCACAAACGTCCGAGAACCACGAAGCATAAAACAGCTCTCAAACGCTGACTACTGCCCGAAAATTTCCCCGGAATCCCGGCAAACCCAACCGGAAGCAAGTGGCAAAAAAAGTAAGGGAAAAAGCTTTCATCACCGAGTTAAGGAGTGAAAATGTAATCATCACATGTGTTCTATCGGAGAAAAAAGAAAGTTTTGATTGATTAGTGCATAAAATTGCGTTAAAAGGTTTCATCTGCCCTACTTTTTTTGTACATTTGCTGCGGTTTTGAAGGGTTGCTTCCGGCAGTTCGTCAAAGCTTAAAATGCAAACCATTTATTTTCTATAAAATACAAAATCATTATGGCAACATTAGATTTAACCAAGTACGGTATCACGGGTGTCACTGAAATTCTGCACAACCCCTCGTACGACGTATTGTTCGCAGAGGAAACCAAAGCCAGCCTCGAAGGTTTTGAGGTAGGTCAGGAAACTGAACTCGGTGCCGTTAACGTGATGACCGGTATCTACACCGGCCGTTCACCCAAGGATAAGTTCTTCGTATACAACGAAGCCAGCAAGGATACTGTATGGTGGACTTCTGATGAATACAAGAACGACAACAAGCCTTGCTCTGAAGAGGCTTGGGCTGACCTCAAGGCTAAGGCTGTGAAGGAATTGAGCGGCAAGCGTCTTTTCGTTGTCGATACTTTCTGTGGTGCTAACCCCGCAACTCGCTTGAAGGTTCGCTTCATCATGGAAGTTGCTTGGCAGGCTCACTTCGTAACGAACATGTTCATCCGTCCGACGGCTGAAGAGCTCGAAGCTTACGGTGAACCCGATTTCGTTTCGTTCAACGCTGCTAAAGCAAAGGTTGAGAACTACAAAGAACTCGGCTTGAACTCTGAAACTGCTACTGTGTTCAACCTCAAGACCAACGAACAGGTTATCCTCAACACTTGGTACGGTGGTGAAATGAAGAAGGGTATCTTCTCTATCATGAACTACCTGAACCCCCTCCGCGGCATCGCTTCAATGCACTGCTCTGCCAACACCAACATGGAAGGCACTGACTCTGCTATCTTCTTCGGTCTCTCTGGTACGGGTAAGACTACCCTCTCTACCGACCCGAAGCGTAAGCTCATTGGTGACGACGAACACGGATGGGACGACGAAGGTGTGTTCAACTACGAAGGTGGTTGCTACGCTAAGGTTATCAACCTCGACAAGGAAAGCGAACCCGACATCTACAACGCTATCCGTCGCGACGCTCTCCTCGAGAACGTAACCGTTGACGCTAACGGCAAGATTGACTTCGCTGATAAGACTGTTACCGAGAACACTCGTGTATCTTATCCTATCTACCACATCGAAAACATCGTGAAGCCCGTTTCTAAGGGTCCTCACGCTCACCAGGTTATCTTCCTCTCAGCTGACGCATTCGGTGTGCTTCCTCCCGTTTCTATCCTGAACCCCGAACAGGCTCAGTACTACTTCCTCTCTGGTTTCACCGCTAAGTTGGCCGGTACGGAACGTGGTATCACAGAACCCACTCCTACTTTCTCTGCTTGCTTCGGTGCTGCCTTCTTGAGCTTGCACCCCACGAAGTATGCTGAAGAACTCGTGAAGAAGATGGAAAAGGTTGGTGCTAAGGCTTACCTCGTTAACACGGGTTGGAATGGTACCGGCAAGCGTATCTCTATCCGCGACACTCGTGGTATCATCGACGCTATCCTCGACGGTTCTATCGACAAGGCTCCTACGAAGACGGTTCCCTTCTTCGACTTCGTTGTTCCTACCGAACTCCCCGGTGTTGATTCGAAGATCCTCGATCCTCGCGACACTTACGCTGACGCTGCTCAGTGGGAAGAAAAGGCTAAGGACCTCGCTGGCCGCTTCATCAAGAACTTCGCTAAGTTCACCGGTAACGAAGCTGGTAAGGCTCTCGTTGCTGCTGGTCCGAAGCTCTAATCAAGCATTTGACTCAGCTGCTTAGGTTGCAAAACCTATAGCTTAATCATAAGGCGCATACAGTTTGACTGTGTGCGCCTTTTTTTGTCGGTTGACAGGAAAAGGACTGATGCCGAAAGGTTACTTGAAACGCTGTAACGACGCGTGCGGAAAAACCGCCACACCCACCCTATTCCTTTGCTGCAAATGTGATTGGGATGGTGAAAGAAAACCACGTCGGCAGGCGGGACATCGCCACTAATTTGGGACAAAGCCCAGATACTTGCAAAAAAAATCATAAATTTGCAGATTGTGAAGTCGTCTGAACTTTTATGAAATTCAAGATTTGCCTTAATTTTTGAGGCGTTTTTGGGCCTTGAAGAAGGAGTGTAGCGAGCTACACGACTGATGAAAGGTCAAAAAACGGCCAAAAAGAAAGGTGAAGATTGAATTTAGAAGAGATAAATCTCCAAATCAAATCTTCGTCAGAAAAGTTTAGACGACTTCTGTAGACCGAACGGAAGGGCCCAATGCCGACGCGCCAAAGAAAAAGACCGAGGTTCGTCGTGAAAAGGCTGAATGTGCCGTTCGAATGGATTTTTCTTTATCAAAAAAAAACACCTTCTTCCGCTTTGAAAACCATATCCCCATTTACCACACCGCTTTATCTCATGGCTAAGCCTGCCGGGTCGCGCTGCAACCTGGCATGTAAATACTGCTACTACCTGGAAAAATCGAACCTGTATGCCGATAATCCGCAAGAGGTGATGAGCGACGAACTGCTCGAAGTGTTCATTCGCGACTATATTGCGGCGCAAACCATGCCGCAGGTGCTGTTTACCTGGCACGGCGGCGAAACACTGATGCGCCCCTTGAGCTTTTACAAAAAAGTGATTGAACTGGAGCGAAAATATGCCAACGGACGCACCATTGACAACTGCATACAAACGAACGGCACACTGCTCACCGACGAGTGGTGCCGCTTTTTTAAAGAAAATAACTGGCTCGTAGGACTGTCGATCGACGGTCCGCAGGAATTTCACGACGAATACCGCCGTAACCGGGCCGGCCGACCTTCGTTCCGCCAGGTGATGCACGGCATTAACCTGCTCAACCGGCATGGGGTGGAATGGAACGCGCTGGCGGTGGTGAATGACTTTAATGCCGACTATCCGCTCGACTTTTACCACTTCTTCAAAGAAATAGGCTGTCATTACATTCAGTTTACGCCCATCGTCGAACGCTTGCAACCGCACACCGACGGGCGCACACTGGCTGCAGTCGACGAGGAGGGCACGGGCGGACTGACGGAGTTCAGCGTCACGCCCGAACAGTGGGGCAATTTCCTTGTCACGATTTTCGATGAATGGGTGCGCAACGATGTGGGCGACTACTTTATTCAGCTGTTCGACTCAACGCTGGCCAACTGGGTGGGTCAGCCCCCCGGACTTTGTTCCATGGCCCCTACTTGTGGTCATGCGGGTGTGGTGGAATGGAACGGCGACGTGTACTCGTGCGACCACTTTGTGTTTCCTCAGTACAAACTGGGCAACATTACGCGCCAAAGCATTTCGAACTTGATGCGGAGCCAACGACAGCTTACCTTCGGGCAGAACAAGCGCGACAAACTGCCGGGACAGTGCCGCGCGTGCGACTATTTGTTTGCCTGCAATGGCGAATGCCCGAAAAACCGCTTTGCACGCACAGCCGATGGCGAACCGGGGTTGAACTACCTTTGCGCGGGCTATCACCACTTTTTTGCCCATGTGGCCCCCTACATGGACTGGATGAAGCACGAATTGCTCAACAAGCGGCCACCGGCAGGCATTGTCGATATGCTGCGCGAAAATCCGAAGTTCGGCCAATAGGATGCTGATGAACTATCAAAAAATTAGCAGATTATGTCATCATGAGGCCACGAAAAGGGTTGTCGCTAACAATTTGTCTCGATTATTACATAAAAATTGCATTTTTGATGTATAAAATTGGTGGGGTCATTTAAAATCCATAAATTTGCGGAGTGATAAGAGTGAAAATCAACCCTTTTCACTCCGCCTTTTGTATACATCAACCAAAAATGACATTTGAGCTTATGAAAATTCAGAAACTCTTGGTAGTGCTTGCGCTCTTCGTAGGCTGCCTCGGAACGGCTTTTGCCCAGCTTCCTTCAGTGAAACTTAAGGACATCAACGGAAAGGTTATCGACACGGCGAAACTCTCGAACGATGGCAAACCTTTCATTATCAGCTTCTTTGCTACTTGGTGCAAACCTTGCAACCGCGAACTCGCTGCCATTCACGAGGCTTATGCCGACTGGCAGGACGAAACGGGTGTTCGTGTAATCGCTATTTCGATTGATGAAGCTCAGAATGCCCAGAAAGTAAAACCCATGGTCGATTCAAAGGGATGGGAATACCAGGTATTGCTCGACCCTAACAGCGACTTCCGTCGTGCCATGGGTGTGAACATGATTCCCCACGTATTCGTAATCGACGGTAACGGCAAGGTGGCCGAAAGCCGTAGCGGATATACCGAAGGTGGCGAACAGCACCTCATCGAAAAGGTGAAGGAACTGCTTGGCGAAGGCAAATAAACTGCTGACCCTGACATTCTCCCATCCGTGCGCAACTGCCATATAGGCATTGGGCGCATGTGTATATCCCTCAATAAAAAAGCCCAAAATGTTCGGCCCGGTGCGTTGCATGTAACGCCGGCCGAACGTTCTGGGATTTGTTTGTTTCGTATATGGCTGTGTGTGGATACGCGGCAGTTGCGTCATGAAGCCGTCCGCCATTTTTTTTCGTTCAGAAACTCTGCTCGTAACCGTTTCTGAATGCTTTGCGTGTCGAAGCTGGCCGGAAAAATTCTGCCCGCTGTTTTTTCCATATCGCACCCGAAAACATACTCACCTCGTAATCCAAACTTTTCACAATGAAACATTATGCCGCCCTTGCGGCGTTGGCACTCGCCCCTATGGTGAGCTTGAACGCCCAAACCGAAGACAACGGTAAAAAGTTCACGCTTCACGGCAGTGTGCAGAGCGATGTTCTCACCTTTGTGTCAGAGGACAATAAAATAGGTACCGGTACTTACGACGATAAGTTCATGACCAATACCTATGCCGACCTACACCTCCTGAACAAGTATTTTCAAGCCGGTGTACGCTTTGAGTACCTCGACCACCCCCTGCCCGGTTTCGAACCCGACTTCAAAGGCTGGGGCTTGCCCTATTTCTATGTAAAGGGTAATTACAAGTGGGCCGAACTGACGCTTGGCGATTACTATGACCAATTTGGTTCCGGACTTATTCTGCGTAGCTACGAAGAACGCTCGCTCGGTGTCGACAACTCGTTGCGCGGCGGACGCTTGGTGCTTAAACCTTACAAAGGTATCAACCTGAAGCTCCTTGGCGGACAGCAGCGCTTTAACTGGCACCACCGTAACCTCGACAGTTGCTCACCCTGGACCTATGGTGGCGACTTGGAACTGAACGTCGACCAATGGATTAAACCTATGGACGAAAAGGGTACGCGACTGACCCTTGGCTTCTCGGCGGTGAGCAACCATGCCGGAAAAGAAAAGGATGTGGTGGTGACGCGCCCCACGGGCGAAACGGACCCCATCACGGGTAAACCCTTGACCGGTGGCTACAAACTGAACATGCCGAAGAACGTGGCTGCGTTCGACGTGCGTGCCAACTTGCAGGCTGGCAACTACAACTTCCTGGCTGAATATGCCTGGAAGGGTCAAGACCCCTCAATTTCGAACAACTTTATTTACGATAAGGGTAAAACCCTCTTGCTCTCGGGTTCGTACTCGAAGCGTGGCATGAGTGTGCTCCTTCAGGCTAAGCGCAGCGAGGACATGGCTTATCGTTCACGACATACCATCAGTGCCGACTCGAAGGCGGGTTACATCAACCACCTTCCGGCCTTTACCATGCAGCACACTTATACGCTGGCGGCTCTGTATCCTTACGCCACGCAGATGACGCCGGGCGAATGGGCTTTCCAGGCTGAAGTGGGCTACAACTTTAAGCGCAAAACGGCTCTTGGCGGACGTTACGGCACGAACGTGAAGGTGAACTTCTCGCACGTACGCGGCATCGACCAGGAAACGGATGCTACGCATACCACGGAACCGGGCGGAAACGGTGCTAAGTCGAAGTTCTTCAAAATGGGTCCCGAAACTTACTATCAGGACATCAACGTGCAGATTGATAAGAAGGTGTCGCGCCAACTGAAACTGAACTTCATGTATGCGCACCAGCGTTACAACCAAAAGATTGTCGAGGGTCATGGTTCGGATGCTATCAAGAGTCACATCTTCGTGGCTGAGGGTAAGTATCAGTTCTCGCCCAAAATTACTCTTCGCGGCGAGGCGCAGTATCTGCACACGAAGCAGGACCAGGGCGACTGGTGGTTTGGCTTGCTCGAACTTTCGATTCTGCCGAACTTTATGTTTACCATCAGCGACCAGTTCAATGCCAACGTGCCGACTTATGCAGCCGATGGTTCGGAAGATCCGAGCAAGGGTACGAACCGTGTGCACTACCTCATGGGTTCGGTTACCTTTACGCACAAGGCACACCGCTTGCAGCTGAGCTATGGTAAAACCCGCGCTGGCTACAACTGTACGGGTGGCGTTTGCCGCTTCGTGCCGGCATCGAAAGGTTTGCAGGCTTCCTATTCATTTAATTTCTAACTCTCACCACTTACTAACACGATGCAAATCATGAAACTTATACCGACCCTTCTGTTTGCCATCACTGGCGCACTGGGCTTGGCTTCGTGCGATAACGTGGACGAAAACGAACGTTTCAACGGCCCTATATCGCTTAGCAGCGCAAAAAATGTGCTTATCGAGGACTTTACCGGACAGCGTTGCGTGAACTGCCCGAATGCTGCACTGAAAATCGAACAGTATAAGGAAACTTATGGGGCAAAGCGCATCATTGCCGTGTCTATTCACGGTGGTTCGAACAGCGTGAGCGAAGAAACAAACCCCGCCATTGGTCTGGCCAACGAACAGGGCAAGGCTTACAACAATCATTGGGGTGTGACCTCATGGCCCTCGGGACTGATTGACCGCGCGCCCGGTGTAGGTGTGCTCGACTATCGCCTTTGGCAGGCCGAAGTGGTAAAGCAACTTCAGCTCGATCTCAAGGCCGACATCAGCGTGAAAAATACGGCTTACAATCCGGCTGACCGAAAGCTCCGCATCGAATTGGAGCTGAAAAGCATGACGGAAACTCCCGTGAACGGCAAGGTGCAGGTGTGGCTCACCGAAAATAACATCAAACGTATCCAAGCCATGCCTGACGGACACAACAACAAGGAGTATATTCACCAACATGTGTTCCGCGCATCGGTCAATGACCCCTTTGGCGACGCACAGGTAGCTAATAAGGAAGCACAAACACTGACCTACGAATATACGCTCAAGGAACATTGGGTGCCCGAAAACATGGCCGTTGTTGCTTTCTTCTACAACGATACCGATGGCGTGATGCAGGCTACCGAAAGTCACATCTTGCCCGAAGCTAACTAAGTAAATTCATCTAAAAACACAACAAATACCTATGAAGAAAATTTTATCTCTTCTCCTCCTCGCCCTCATCGGCGTGAACATCGCATCAGCACAAGTTACAGCTACTTGCAATGGCAAGGAAGTGCAAGACGGCGACGAAATCGTGTTCTATGCACATGCTGACGATTTTGGTGAAATTTCAATCAATCCCGAAAGCCAAGGTAAAGAAATTTTGTTCCGCAGCACAGACGGTACCAGCAAAGTAGCATTCAAGGTGAATGCACAATTCCCGGCTGAGGCTATTGCCAAAAAGGCTTTTTCCTGGTGTATAGGTAATGCGTGTACGGAGCCTGAAACCGACGATACGCGCGATGCAGAAGTAAAAAGCTTTTTAGTGACGGCTTTGGGCATGCACTCGAATGCACTGGCTCCCGGTCAATATGTTGATTATCCCGTACAGATTACCGTGCGCAAAGGCATGACCACGCTTTTCCGATTCACCGTACGCTTCGTTTACAGCGAAGAAACGCTCAACAAGGAAATGAGCCACATCACCACCGGTATCGGTTCGACCACGGTTCAGGCCCAGAGCGTGAAGTTCAACGGTCAGGCTTTGGCTTACCACTTCAACGGTCAGGCTGCCCGTCAGCTGAATGTATATGGCACCGATGGCAAACTCGTGAAAACGGCTGCCCTCACTGCTACCGATGGTCAACTCAGCCTTGCCGGCCTGCCCAAGGGTGTGTACGTATTCCACCTCACCGAAGGCAACGCTACGCTGCAGAGTGGCAAGGTTGTGCTGAAGTAATTTGACTTTTGGCACAAAAATAACGTAAAACAAATGACTTGAACCGTACCAACGGTTTGAATCCACAACAATAAAAAAGCGGACTGTTCCATTTTCGGAGCAGTCCGCTTTTGGCTTTTAGATATTTTGCTGTAACTTTGCCATTACAGAAAATAAAACACAATGTCTGCATCCTCAAACAATCCCTGTTCATCGCGCGGCTTGCTGCGCTCACAGCACACCTTTGTTCATCCGCAGTTTGCGCGGTTGAAGCATTTTGTGGCCTCGCTTCCCCAATTATTTGCCGACCCTGAGCAGGGACGGGTGATTTACCGTGGACGCAATGAATTACGCGAGTTCGAGGTCGAAGGCGTGCGCGTGGTGGTGAAATCGTTTTGCAAACCGCATTTGGTGAACCGGCTGGCCTACGGCCTGTTGCGCAAATCGAAAGCACAGCGCTCGTTTGAATATGCCGACTTGCTCCGGAATGAAGGCATAGGAAGTCCGGCTCCGGTAGGATGGGTTACTGTGCGCTGCGGCTTGTTGCTGGCCGAAAGTTATTATGTGTCGGTGAGTAGCGATTTGCCTTTTACCTACATCGACCTCATGCAGCCCGGACGTGTGCCCGGCGAAGAAATTTTGCTGCGCGAGGTGGGACGAACCGCCGGACGCATGCACAACCTGGGCATGATTCACCGCGACTTTTCGCGCGGCAACATACTGGTTGGCATGAAGGAGGGGAAACCTTGCGTCGAAATTATCGACCTCAATCGTATTCGTTTTCACCAGATAAACATGGCCGAAGGATTGGCAAACTTTAACCGCTTGCCCGTGTCTGACATGATGCGAAGACTGCTGGCCGAGGGCTATGCCGAAACAAGAGGATACGATGCTGCACAGTGCCAGACGAACTGGCCGGAAACTGAGTCGCTCGACAGTCCGGCGGCTGGGAATAGAACTTAGAGAAACCGTCGGAAATATGGTTTCTTGCGAGTGCTTCGATTTTAACAACTGCTTGCGCCTTTCATCGGACGGTAAGCAAACCGGAAGAGAGTTATGACACAAAGATTAGAACAAACACAGGCGGCGATACAAACCCAACAACTAGCTACGCTGCAAGTAGCAGTGGCCAAAATGGTGGAATTGTCGGTAGCTGAACTGGAAAACCGCGTGCAGGACGAGATGCTCGATAATGCAGCCCTCGAAGAAAAAGACAACGACGATTTTCCTGTCAACGACCACACCGACAACGCGGATACCGACACCGATAACGACGCTGCTGACGACGATAACGGCGATGCTACGCCCACCGACGACAATGCTTACGAAGAGTCGGAATTCTACGGATCGGAAGCCGACGCCATGGGCGATTACTTTTCGGCCGACGACGTGCCCGACTATCTGCAACAGCGTGCCGACGAACAGCGCGACCGCAATGAACTGCAATATTCGGGCAGCACATCGTTCTACGAGGAACTGCAAAACCAAATCAGCGAACACGACCTCAACGAACACGAACGCGAGGTGATGGAATACCTCATCGGGTCGCTCGACGAAGATGGCTTCCTGAGAAAAGACCTCGAGTCGCTCACCGACGAACTGGCTATTTACCACAACATACTAACCGACGCCGAGGAGTTGGAACGACTGATAGGCATTTTGCAAGAATTTGAACCCCGGGGTATCGGTGCGCGCTCCCTGCAGGAATGTTTGCATATTCAGCTCACCGACCCCGAACGCCGCACGCCCTACACAAAAATTGCCTTAGAGATAATCGACCATTATTTCAAGGAATTTACAGGCCGTCACTGGGAAATTATCCGCCAACGTCTGGAACTTGACGAAGACACCGAGGAACACGTCAGATACCTGCTGACGCACCTGAACCCGCGCCCGGGATCGGCCCTCAACGAAGCCTCAACACCCAGTGCCCCGGTGGTAATGCCCGACTTTTTTGTAACCGTCACCGACGACGGCATCCCCCGCGTGTCGCTCAACCAGGGCGATGTGCCCGAACTCCAGGTGAGCCGCGCCTTTGCCGACAGTTTGAAGCAATACGGCAAAGGCGACAAAAAGTTGACACGCGAACAAAAAGATGCCTACACCTACGCCCGTCAGAAAGTGGATGCGGCCAAAAGTTTCATCACCCTGATTCAGCGCCGTCACGACACGCTGCTGGCCGTGATGCGTGCCATTGTCGCTGTGCAACGCGATTTTTTCATCAACGAGGACGACGACACACTGCTGAAACCCCTGACGCTGAAAGACATTGCCGAAAAAGTAGGCATGGACATCTCCACTGTATCGCGCGTTACCAGCACAAAATATGTACAAACCGCCTACGGACTTTATCCGCTTAAATTCTTCTTCTCGCTGCAATTCACCACGAGCGACGGCGACGAACTTTCGGCCCGCGAGGTAAAGGCTGCACTCAAAAAACTGGTCGACGAAGAAGACAAGCACCACCCGCTGGCCGATGAAGCCCTGGCCGCCGAACTCAAAAAGCAAGGCTACAACGTGGCCCGCCGCACCGTGGCCAAATACCGCGATATGCTCGACATTCCTTCGACGCGCCTGCGCAAAATTCACGGATAAGAACGGATAAAAACGGATAAGAATTTCCACAAATAACGTAAACTCATGCACAACCCGATCAAACAAATTTACACGGCCATCAGCCTTCACCGCCAAAACCGCATTTCGTGGCTGGTGCTTTCGGCCCAAGTGGTGTCGTTGATATTCTCGCCGTTTTATTTGTCGGTCATGGCATTTGTGGTTCTGTTCACCTTCAGCTACCTCAATTTGCTGCCGGTAATTACCAAACTGCTGCTGACGTTTATTGTTTACTTTTTCACCGTGCTCCTGCCCCACCTGAGCATTTTCATGTACCGCAAGCTCAACGGCTGGACCCGTCACGAAATAAGTCACCGTCAGCGCCGTTATGTGCCCTACGTGCTGGGCATCATCAGCCATGCAGCCCTGCTCTATCTGTTTTACCAGTTACACATGCCCCGTTTCACGCTGGGCATCATTGTGGGCGCCCTGTCCATACAGATAATCTGTGCCATGCTCAACAGCCGCGTCAAAGTCAGCACCCACGCCGCCGCCTCGGCCGGAGTGGTAGGTGCCATCATGGCTTTCAGCCTGATATTCAATTTCGACCCCACCGGCTGGCTCTACCTGAGCATACTGCTATGCGGCACCGTATGTTCGGCCCGCCTCATCCTTCGCCAGCACTCGTTAGCCGATTTGGGCTGGGGCGTACTTGTCGGTTTTTTGTGCGGCTTTCTCAGCATTATTTTGGTGTAAGTTCTTTGTTTCAGAATCTATAAAAATCAAATCATTCACAATACAATCAGAATTATGACCCCTATCGTAAGCATCATCATGGGCAGCACGTCCGACCTTCCCGTAATGGAAAAAGCCGCCAAGTTTTTAGAGGAAATGGAAATTCCCTTTGAAATGAATGCCCTTTCGGCACACCGCACTCCGCAGGAAGTTGAAGAGTTTGCCCGTACGGCCCGTGAGCGCGGCCTGCGCGTCATCATTGCCGGAGCCGGCATGGCAGCCGCACTGCCCGGTGTAATTGCAGCCGGAACCACCCTGCCCGTTATCGGTGTACCCATCAAGGGAATGCTCGACGGACTCGATGCCATGCTTTCAATCATTCAAATGCCTCCCGGCATCCCCGTAGCCACGGTAGGCGTGAACGGTGCGCAAAATGCCGCCATTCTGGCCGTCGAGATGCTCGCCCTCAGCGACGAAGCCCTCGCCCAGCGTTTGGCTGCCTACAAAGAAGGGCAGAAAAGCAAAATCGTGAAAGCCAACGCCGATTTGGCCGAAGTGAAATACCGCTTCAAAACGAACTAAGCGTAAGCGAACACAGTTTACTAATTGAAAAAGGTTTGGATTTTCGGAACAATGCTGAAAGTCCAAACCTGTTTATTATAATGCTGACATGACGGACTTATTTAATTACCATCCTCGGCTTTCGCACGAGGTTAGCGTGGGCAACCGTCCACTGGGCGGCGAACAACCCCTGCGCATTCAAAGCATGACCACAGCGGTCACCACCGACACCGAAGCCTGCGTAAAGCAGTGCATAGCCATTTTCGATGCCGGAGCCGACTATGTGCGACTGACCACCCAGGGAACGCGCGAAGCTGAGAACCTGGCAGCCATACGCACCCGGCTGCACGAACTGGGATACGACCGTCCGCTTGTGGCCGACGTACACTTCAACCCCAATGTGGCCGATGTAGCCGCTGGCATCGTTGAAAAAGTACGCATCAACCCCGGTAACTACGTCGACCCCGCCCGACAGTTTAAGCACCTGGAATATACAGACGAGGAGTATGCTGCCGAACTGGAACGCCTGGAGAATCGCTTTAAACAACTCCTGGCCATTTGCCGCGAACACCACACCGCCCTGCGCATTGGCGTAAACCACGGTTCACTGTCCGACCGCATCATGTGTCGCTACGGCGATACCCCCGAAGGCATTGTTGAAAGCTGCATGGAATTTCTGCATGTGTGTGTCAAGGAAAACTTCAAAGACGTAGTCATTTCAATCAAAGCCTCGAACACCCAAGTCATGGTACGCTCCGTACGCCTGCTGTGCAGCGTCATGGAAAAGGAACACATGACCTTCCCCCTGCATCTCGGTGTAACCGAAGCCGGCGAAGGCGAAGACGGACGCATCAAGAGTGCCGTAGGCATCGGCGCACTGCTGGCCGACGGCATTGGCGATACGCTGCGCGTGAGCCTGAGCGAGGAACCACAGGTTGAAGTGCCCGTGGCCTATAAGCTGGCTGAATATGTGGTACGCCGTGCCGGCCACTACGGCATTCCGGCCCGTCGCGCACTGCCCTTCTGCTACGAACGCCCGCAACGTCGCCCAACGTGTGCCGTAGGAAACATTGGTGGCAACAACGTGCCTGTGGTTATCAGTGCCCACTTGCAAAATCCCACCGAAGCCCCGCAGAACGAGCAACTGAAACCCGACTATTACTACGTGGGCACGAACCTGCCCGAAGCCGCTCAACGCGTGAAAGGCATGAGCTACATTGTCGATGCCAGCGCCTGGCGCGACGAACCCGACGTGTACCCCGTGTTCACCAAGCAAGTGCTCATGCTCGTGCCCTCGTGCCGTGCCAAGGTAAAATTCCTTTTCCTCTCCTACCTCGACCTCAATGAAGAAGTCATTGCCCTGTTGCGCCACGACAGCAACGTCGTGATTATTGCCCAGAGCAACCACCAAAACCGCCTGGGCGAACAGCGCGCCCTGGTTCACGAATTGTGGAACGAGCAGCTCAGCACGCCCGTCGTGTTCTTCCAGCACTACAGCCTCAGCGCAGCCGAGAAGGAAGAATTTCAGCTATATGCCGCTGCCGACATGGGCGCACTCATGTTCGACGGCCTGACCGACGGCATATTCCTGTTCAACCAGTCGCCCAAAGGCCAAAAGCCCCTGCCCATAGCCGTGGAGGAAGCCACCGCCTTCGGCATTCTGCAAGCCGCCCGCCTGCGCACCTCGAAAACCGAATACATCAGCTGCCCCGGCTGTGGCCGTACGCTCTACGACCTGCCTGGCACCATTGCGCGCATCAAGGCAGCCACCGCTCACCTCACCGGACTGAAAATCGGCATCATGGGTTGCATTGTAAATGGACCTGGCGAAATGGCCGATGCCGACTACGGCTATGTGGGCGCAGCCCGCGGCAAAGTGAGCCTGTATCGCGGCAAGGTGTGTGTTGAAAAGAACATACCTACCGAAGAGGCCGTCGAAAAACTCCTTGCACTGATTGAAAGCGACCGCCAGGGTAAATAACTGACAAAAGGGTAAATAACTGACAAACGCCTCACACGAAAAAATCCGACTTGCTCCTACAACCAGAAGCAAGTCGGATTCTTTTTTTCGTAAAAAATCAATCTACTGCGATACGGGGAAATGTGAATAACCTTCGGCCTTAAAAGGTGAAATTAAATTAAAAATCACCTCGCCACATACCGCACAAGCGGCCAATTCACGTCAGGCACCGCCAATTTAGCCCACGGCCTCAATGCCGATGGTTCACAAACAGACGGGAGTAAATTACCTCTATGATTTTACAGGGATAGCGCAACGATTCGAGCAACACGTTGCTATACACCCCATTCTGCTTGAAAGCCAACTGATGGTCAGAGAGTATCTGCTTGTGGCTCATCAATCCCTGGGTCGAAACTCCCCCCGTGCGCATGGTTACGCAATCAACCGGAATGTAGCGTGTACGAATGCGGTTAACAAAGAGCAGACGCAGCAGCAAGTCGAAATCCGACGCTATTTTGTAGCGCGTGTCGTAGCCGCCAAACTTTTCGTACACCTCGCGTCGGCAGTAAAAACTGGGATGAGCCGGCATGAAGCCCAGGCGCATCCAGCGGCGGTGAAACAGCCGCGACGAGTAATAACGCACGCATTTTTTTAAATCGGGATCTTTCACAAAGTGAATGTCGCCATACACAGCATCCAAATTCGTATCGGCTTCAAACTGCCTGGCAATAGTGGCCAGCACCGCATTATCAGTAAAAAAGTCATCGCTGTTTAGTATGCCGACAATATGTCCCGTAGCCATACCAATGCCTTTATTCATGGCGTCATACAGTCCGTTATCGTGTTCGCTCACATATCGCAGCCGCCCTTTATACAGCGGTTCCATTTCGCGAACAATGTCCATTGTTCCATCGGTCGAAGCACCATCAATAATAATATGCTCCACATCGGAATATGATTGATTCAGTACACTTTGCATTGTGTCGCGCAAGGTGGCACTGCTGTTCCATGTAACAGTGATAACAGAGATCCTCATGAATTGGCCTTACATTTTTTTTAGAATAACACCATTGCTATGTAGGCTATGCTATATAGCAGATACAAAATTAACATAATAATTTCGAATCATTAGTAACATACAAAAGTATTTGTTTTTTTGCTTATAATGGCCCGAAATAAGTTTAAACTTTGTAATCAAACAAAGAAAAAGATTATTTCGGCAACTAACCCCTCTGCACCACGCGGCTGCTTCAGCGCGTAATGCAACCATACTGCACGTTATGATGGGTGCTATACTTCACGAACTTCTTTATAAGGTATAAGTAGGTGTTCAAAATTATTTTATATAATTCTATCGAAGTATTTTTACTTTGCATTACGTTCTTGCACCGCATTTGTTTGCCCTGCGCTCAGTCACATAGCCCGCTATGCTCCTGAGCACAGAACAAACAACTACGGCACAATAACGCAATTCAAATGTAAAAATAATTTTGAACACCTACTTATCATTGAAATATAGGCCACTCATAATAGCCAATAAAACGAAGCGTTGAATACTAGCAAAAACAGCATAGTTTCAACGCTTCGTTCGTATAGTATCATTTTGTTAATCCTGACTCATCGGGCTACGATAAGGACACATCCATATCGGACCCCATCGTTCGAGAGCTAACGGATAAACTTTTTGCCCTTCTTGACAACCGGTCCATGGTAATTCTTGTCAACACGAACACCGCGCAAGTCGTAGACGGGAGAATCCTCATCAGCCTCATCGGCCAAAGAATCTGCAATGCCTGTGTTGACCACACGAACCAAGTTTCCGCCCACTTCCACATTGCCCGGATAAATTGCCTTCACTTGGTACTCCCAATAACGACCCGTATGCGTTTCCTTGTCAATATAATCCAGACAATCCACGCCTAACGGCTGTGCATTGAGCAACTGACCATTACAGTATACATTATATCCGGCAAAATAAGATGAAGCAGCATTGGGCGTGTCGAAAGGAACTGCTCGCGGAACATATTTCGCTTGGTTCTTATTCACACTTGCCACTTTCGGTGTCGAGCGGTAACGTTCAGTTTGCGCAAAAGTCGAAACCATTTCCGGTTCATTTTGCGAACCAGCAGCATAGGCTCTCAATCCCAAAGTTATGTTCCAGTTGCCATCAATGTCATTATCGCTCAGTGTTGACCATGTTTGCCCATCGGGTGAATACAAATCGCCACGTCCAGTTTTAGCCGGTCCGTCGTCATAGCCTAAAGGCACTGTGATGCTGTTGTGTTCAACGTAAACCACAGCCCGAAGTGACTTTTCGGCATTGATGCGCAAAGGCTTATCGAGTTTCACCACGTTCATGGCATTCTGTTTCAAATTCGAAACATACTTTTCGAACACCAATTCGCCTCCTTCGTAAAGCTGTACGAAGAGTACATCTGGTATTTGATTTACGAAAAATCCCACCTCGGAAATCGAAAGCGAAGCATAGGCTTGCAGGTCGGCTGCGTCCCACTGCACTCCGGCAAAATAGGCACCTCCATTGGGTAAACCTGCAGCACCCGCACTGACTCCATTGTGCCAGCGGAGTTCCTTCATTCCCGACAAGGCCGGTGCACTCCAGCACAAACGGTTGCCTTCGGTTTCTGGAGTCACCGTGAGCGGACCGGGAGCCTGATTGCCGTTGGAATAATTCACTGCTACTTCAACAGGTTCACTCCATTCGCTAACCGACGCATTGTCGTAGTAAGCCCTCACTTTGTAAGTATAGGTACCTGGCAACAAATTATGATCGGTAAACGAAATGCCCTCAAACGGTTCATTGTTCAACTGACGGTCGTTGCGCATCACGTCATAACCATAAATCTGTCCTAACTCTGAACTGTGAATGCTCACAGCATCAATGAGTTGGGCAGCATAAGCTACGGGACAACGCAGGGCCACGTAGTGCGTAGTTGCAGGAATTGCCAAGCTGAAGCGTTGCCAGTTTTCATTCGTACGAATGGTAGCCAGTGCTATGAAGTCGGCCTCAACAGCTGTTGCGGATGATGTCAGAACCTGAATCGTTCCGTATCCCTCGGCATCATTAAGGTTACGTGCGGCAAAACTCAAGTTAAACGCTGCTTCATACTCCTTGTTCACAGGAATAATCAGTTCGCACTGCGTTTCGACTGCTGCCTGCAAAGCCTTGTCACCATGATAAGCATCAGTGGCGGTTACAGCAAAACCTTTTATCTGTAATTCATCAGGCATCGCATTTTCGAAGCTCTGGTAAACATCGGCTCCAAGCGTTGTCGGGTCAACCACCGATACGTTCACATTATAACCTTCTGAGGTCATACGTGCTTTGACATTTGTCGGAGCCTCCCCTTGAACTGATGGAATGACCGTGACCTTTGCCAACGAAGAAAGCGGAGATACTGTTCCGTCGACATATTGTGTCTGAATCTGGTAGGTATAATCACCTGGTTCGTTCAATGTTTCAGCAAATCGTCGGGTAGCAAGCAGTTCGGTATTCACCTTTTGGCCGTTGCGGAATACATTGTAACCTGCCAATCCCTTTACCGAACCCAAGTCAAGGAATACAAAGCGCGTTCCGCCGGATTCCTGTAAAGCCACACAGAGTAACTGTAAGCCCTCGTCTGTGGTCAATACCGACATACCTCCGGCACTTGCACCGGCCAAAGGCTTAATTGCAGTCCAATCGGTGATAGGAGCATGCCACAACATTTCGCCCGTAGCCAAATTGCGTGCACACAGTTCATACGGCCGTTCATAGCCTTGTTCAAAAGTATAAAGCACTCCGTTGTGACAGGCCGATCCGGCCGCACCCTTCAGCACGGGACCATCGGCTAATTTAGCACCCTTTTTCGAAACGTAAATAGACGTTTCCCAGTCGCCGGTTTCAAAGCCACCGCGTCCGCCATCGAGTTCGGGAATGTAAGCCAGGTGTCTGGCTATTTCCGACACTGACATGGTTTGCACCACACGCTTTTGCTCCATGTCAATTTCGTATAGATTGCTGTTTTTGGCCGTAGCGTAAAAGTGCTGACCATCGTAGGCTAAATTAAGGAAACCATTGTCTGTCTGGTCTGTCACTTTGAAACTTTCGTCAAACACTCCCTGCAACGTGTAGCGGTTAATAATGCCGGGGGCTGTATGACGGGTAGTGTAAATGTACTTGCCATCTGAGGCTATGCCCATTTCACCGGTTCGCGCACCACGGAATTGGCTGACAAATTCCGGTTTACCCTGAGGAGATACTCCGGCAGCAGTGGTAAGGTCAACAGGTATTTCGGGCGTATCGGCCAAGGGCAACGACCAATGGAGTTCCACTTGACTATTGCGACGCAAATACGCTGTTACCTGAGCCGGAGCTATAGGCGTACCCAAATTGATTATCTTAGCCTCAACCGATGTTGAAGGCAACGATGCGTGCGCACCGGCATAATGCGAAATCACCTGATACGTGTATGTACCAGCCTCGGTCAAGCGATCGGTAAAGTTCAAGTCAGTAGTAGTGCCTATGTTTTGTCCGTTGCGCACCACACTGAAACCGGAAGGACGTTCCTCCTGATAACTTTCGTCGGGAGTGAGATGAACTGCTACATTGAAATTCGATTCGGCAAAACCTACATACGAAGCCGGATACCAGTTCTTTCCGTCCTCAGACATCAAATTGCTCTTGCCTTCAACCGTTTTTCCCTTACTAATACCCAATGGAAGCACACCGGGTTCATGAGCTACGAGGAATGCCACAATATAATGGCAACCACGCTCTATTGAAAGCGGTTCCTTAAGCTCAATGGTATTGAACTCGCCATAATTCAGGGCTTCAGTGGCAACACGCTGCGAAAGCACAGACTTTCCGTCTTTATAAATCTTAAGCGAGAGCGATTGACAACGTTGTTTGACAAACACATCTACACGGTCGAATCGCATACCGCGGTAAGCTTCGAGGTCGTTGGCATCAAAGGCCACACCTGCATAAAAATAACCTCCATCCGACAAACCGACGGCATCGGCATTCACGCCATCATCCCAGCGCAATCGGGCATCGGTATGCAACTGCGAATCGGGCTGTTTCCACTGCAGTTTCACCAAATTGTTTGCCTCTACTTTTGCTTGTAAAGCCGTTGGAGCAAAATAAGGTGCACCCACTTTTACCGATGCCGAAACCGTGTCGGTAAGTGCCGAAACTTTTTCGCCATAAACCGCTTGCACTGCATAGCAATATGTTCCGCGCAATAATTGTTTGTCGGTAAACGAAGGCTCTGCCACAGTAGCTGTTTCTACACTGTCGCGGAACACTTTGTAAGCCGTTGGGTTGCTGCCGGTAGCAGCTTGCCAAGTAAGTTTCACCCCATTTTCGGCTTCCATAGCAACTGCCTTCAGAGCAGTCGGACGTGGAGCTTCTGCATCGCTGACCACATTGGCATGGAGCTTCAATGTTTGTTCCTGACGGAGTTCAGGAATCGAATGGAATGCCAGCGTTGTTGTCAGTCGGTCATTTTTCTTTGCTTTACGCATATCAAACTGCACCTTGACTTCGGTTTCCTCACCCGCTTTGAGCGTTCCGGCCATGGGCTGAATGCTGTACCAGTTATCGAAATCGGCCATACGGTAAGTGAAAATGCGCGCCGGCGACTGTTGCAGGATACCAACCATCGTAAGTTGGCCCGACACAAGCTGTGTGGTCAGTTCTATGCCACCCAAATTATTGGGCATTTCAAGCACACCCGTTTTATAGCCGGGAACATCGGTTGCAGTGTGTTCAACGGCTGTCAGTCGACGATTGTTCAGGTCGTACTGCAACAGTTGCACCTTATCAATCTTATTATAGCCCGACGAATTTAAATTGCTGAGCCACAAATACGGACCACCCGGTGTTACATTGTCGAACGCCGAACCAATCACGCCGATATTGGCCGACTGATCGTCTATACTGAAAAAGTCGACTTTGACATTACCTTCGCGGTCAATACGTCCGATATGTGTCCAGTCGCCCACCCAAAATTCATCGTTGCGTGGGTCGTAAGCCATGTGCGTAATCGTAAGCTTAGGTTTGTTTTTAACCTTAAATTCGCGAATCAAACGCTTGTTCCGCAAATCAAGCTCGAATACCGTATTCGTAAGGTCTGAACCGTAAAAGTAAGTACCATCGTAAGCTAAATCGTAAAGTTTGAAATACATACCCGGAACAGAGAACTCTTCAATAAAGCGTCCTTCGCGGCTATACTTGTAGAATTTTCCTAACTGGTAGTTCGATGTAGTATAGAAAAATTCGCCGTCAAATGCCACACTCGATTGCAAATCGCCCGAAGCATCGAATGTCTGTCCCACCTCGAAGCGTTTCGATACATCACCACTGCCTACTTGCAGCGTCGGCTCCAAATTCCATTGCAATTCGCCATCGCCATTATTCGTCAGTTTCAGCGTGCGTGTGTCAATTTGTTCTGCTGCAAGTTCTGCTGTCAAGTTCATTTCACTCCACGAAACAACGGGACGCAACAGTGTCAAATTCAACGTGTTCGATGCTGTGGCAGTGAAATCCCAGGTTGTTTGCAACATATTGCAACCTGCTGCTTCAGCCTGCACTTCGTAAGTGCCGTATTCCAAACGGTCAAAGTGCAATTTACCCGCAGCATCTGTCACACCCTCATAGCGCGCACCATGATTGGCTACCAGACTGACACGAGTATGCGGCAAAACCTCTCCACCCGAGGTGGTTAGAATGTCAGCCACAGCGGTCGAGGGGCACCACACCTTGACATCATCAACATACCAATAGTTGATATAGAACGGATTGTTGCCATGTGCGCGGAAACGCACGTAGAAAAAGTTCGCACCTTTCAAGGCATCCGACAAAGCAAATTCGTAAGTACGCCAATTGAAGCTGCCCTGCTCGTTCGGAATATCCTCAAGTGTATGCCAGGTTCTGCCGACATCGGCCGAAATCTCAATAGCCAAAAAGTTTCCCGTATGTTTCGGGTCATTGTCCAAACGAACTTCGCAGCGCAGATAGGTATTATCTGGTTGCTGCGTGCGCAATTCCGTAGTAACCAAATTCTGTGCATAATCATTGCCAATCCGCGAATACGGATAACAGGCTGACCAATCAACCAAACCGTATGGATAATAGTCATTGCGCCACAGGTTATCATTGCCTTTACCATCAACAGGGGTGGTCCAGCGCGCAGGGTCAATTACACCCGAATCAAAATTATCTTCGAACGGCAGCAAACGGATGTCGGGTACCACCACACTGAGCGGTTCTGTGGTTTTACCCACTGTTCCATCGGTCATTACCGCTTCAATGGTATAAACATAGCTGCCATAATCGGGCACTTCATCGGTAAAGTTTGTTTCGGTTAGCAAAACCTTATTCACCTTCACGCCATCGCGCAGCAAATTAAAGCCCGCCAGTTTCACCTTACCCTCGGCCATGGGTTGAGCCTTCGGACGGATTTGGTTCGTACCAACAAACAAATCGTCGAGCATAAACATAAATGCTTCGTGCGACACGCAGTTAATACAAACGTATCGAGCCTCCTTGGGAATGGTGTAAGCATAAAGAGTCCAGGCAGCCGGAGCCTCCTCATAGTCGCCCTTCTGTACAAAGCGAAAATCAGAGGGACGCGTTCCTGTAGTTGAATATCCCACACGGAAACGTTCCTTACCATAACTCTCTGTATAGCTACGGGCACGGAAACTCACTTGAAAATCTTCATCGAAATTCAGTTCGGGAGAAATCAGATAATCGTTATTTCCTCCGTCGACTGTAAAGTCGATAAGCATTTTTTGTCCGGAAAAAGGCTTAATATCGGGCCAATCGGCAGTCGAAGGCGATGTTTTTGAAGGATTGAACACGATGAAAGCCATACGCTGCCCCTGATTGGGGAAGTCTGCCAATGTCCAAGTGTATGTTTCTTGATTATCAGCATCGATATACTGCCAATTAGCCGTTCCCGGCGAATTGATTACAAAATCGGGGTGCGCTTCGAAGTCGTCGAACACTCCATTCACAGGTTCCGGGTTGTTCCAACTGACCGACACCTTCTTATTATCCACTCCCGAAAGCGTAAGTTTAAAATCAGCATTCAGAACCTTGGGCTGAGCATTTTGTTTGACAAAAGCCTGAGCAGCAGGCGGAGGAGTTATATGTTTGGCACGCGTCTTTTGTCCGCCAGTTTGCGCTCCAACCTGAAGCGAAGGGAACAAAAAGCACAAAGCAAATAGAAACTTTTTCATTGTACCTTAATTTTACGTTTAAAGCAGATGCTATGCAGGAGAGGCAAAAAACAGAAGCACTGAAATTAAGCGTTTTCGGAATAAGCGCAAATTATCGCACCCTGTTTCTTTGTCCTCTTACCCATTATATTGTGGCTGTTAACCAGTGAAAATACTAAACAGTAATGCTATGACTGTCTGCCTATCACAATGCCCCGATAACCTTCAAGATAAACTGCAGTTTCAGTTGAAGTGGGCACAAAGCGTTTGAGCAAACGTCCGTCGGTGGCATAAAGCGAAACCGGTTTGTTGGGCGTCAGTCCTATCAACCGAACCCAACCATCTTTACACAAAGTGCGAGCCATACGTTGCGTAGGCTGTTGGTCACGCTGTATTTCACCAATGCCCTGCACTCCATGCTGATAGAAAGCAGGAGCCGAGGCATCATAGAACAAATAACCATCGCCGGCATACACTTGAATAGCATACTTTTTACCACTTAAAAATTCGCCAGGAGTTTGTTCACCAATAAACATTGAGGTTCCATCTACACCTCCCTGTGCCAACGGATTCCAAACAGTGCCGTCGGTATAGCCGATAGTAAGGTTACGCAACGTCAGCACGCGACCGCCATATTCCGTTTTAAAACGCAAGCGGGTGTAACGTTTGTCTGCAAGGTTACGTTTCAAGTCAATTAACGACCCCTCGGCATCCGACACCGAAATACGGTAAAGTTCGCCAACGCGCTCCCATACGGTGCCATCCACAGAACCTTCGACACTGAAAGTTGTTGTACCTCGCGGTCCTGCGGAACAAAGAAGGAATTTCAAGTCTGTTATACCATCAGCAAAGGTGCTTGTTTCCACTTCGCTCGACGAAATAAAACGCAGAAATCCCGTACCCGTTTCCACCTCGCCACTGAGGTTTTCCATGCGTTTTTCGGGTAAGAATTCGACAACTTCCTTCGGAGTATTAGTCACTTCGTAAAAGTCGAGGAAATACTTACTGGCGTTGTCAACTGCGGTCCATTCACTGTAAAGTCCGCCATCAACAGCCGTGAACTGCACTATTTCAGGAGTTTCCAAGCGGTTCGTAAGCATTACCTGCCAAATCCACAGCATACCTTGCAGTTTTTCGCTCTTAACAGCCAAAGCCACATACACGTCTTTACCGGCAAAATCCGAAAGGTCAACCTCCTCAACATACTGTTCGTTGAAGTGATCGGCTATCGATACAGACTTTACGAGATGAAAATCCTCGGGGCGGCGTGTCGTGGTCGAAACATACACTTCCAAGCGTTCCACATAATTAGGGTCAGTTACTCCACGCACAAAGTAAAGCGTGCCCCGTTGGGGAATGTGCATTTTTTCCGAAACCAACCAATCATCGGCATTATTCCAGTAATCAAACTGGTAAAGCATGCCTCGCGTTGCTTCATCGTAAATCCAGGTTGTACCATCACCATTCCGGTCAATTACCTTCCAGCGGTCAGGTTCACCATCCACCCAAGTCATAAAGTCAAGCACACCGGGTGCCTGCAAAGGCTCGTGTTCTGTTCTAACGGGCAAGGAAGCTCCATACACCACCGCACCATCGCCAAGCGTCATATACGCACGCACATAGTAACGTGTTGCCGGTTGCAAGTTCGTCAGTTTATAATTCACCGAAGCCGCCTTTTCCAAGGCTACGTGTTCATCATCACAAGTAGGAAATTCCTTAGTCGTACTCCAGCAAAAACCCATTTCCTTCACAGCATCTGCCCCACTTACAATCTGGGCTCCCACCTCGATACTTTCAGCCGTAACGCCTACACTGCCAGGAGGCAAAGTTTGAATAAACGGCGTATTTTCCACTCCTCCTTTCACACAAAAATGTATCAAGCCATTCTCATCCTCGGTAATGCGCGTAATGGGAGTGCGCAACTTGTTGCCCGTCCAGCTCAGTGCCTCAGGATGCGTTTCATCGGTAAAGTCAGTAGTTCCCGTAATGCCCGGATAAGTATCGCCTTTACGAGTAAGTGCATCATCGACGCCGTCGGCCGGTACAATGTAAAGACACCGATGGTTCGCATTGTTATTGGGTCCATTAACATTCCAATACTTTTGAATGCTTTCGGTGGTAAAATCATAATGATAAACCAGCAAACCATGTGCCGGAATATAAGCATCCCACCCCGTTTTCTGGCGATTTTCGAGTACAAACCAATCGCCGCCTTGTGTGTAAAGGTCGCGTTCGGGCTGTGCATCGATGTAGCGTGCCTCGTTCTGATTGATAGGAAGCAACGTCACATCTTCAGCCTTGTTGACGGGAGTTAAGTCGAGCCAGCCCATTTGTTGACGCTCAAAAGCCATCAGGTAAGGCGGAGTGCGCGAATTATTATTATAACTTCCCGAAGCATACAGGCTAAAATCGCCCGGGTCCACACCAATACCGCCATTATAGCTGTCGGTGTCGTAAGTATCGCAAAATCCTAACACATGGCCAAATTCATGAACGAACGTACCAATACCATCCATTTCGGCACCATCAGCACCAACCAGTTCGGCCGAAACTGCATAATTGTTGACCGTTATTCCATCCACTTGGAACGCCCGATTAGTGGCATTCAAGTTATAAGAGTGTGGCCACATATTCACAGGGTTGCCCGATGATGCTTCGCTATATCCCGAGTAAATAACGTTTACATTGTCCATGAATCCATCGCCATCGTTATCGAACTTGGCAAAATTGATTTCCGGATGCTCTGCTTTGGCTTTCTGTACAGCTTCAATAACCATAGCTTCCGGATTGTCGTCAGAACCGGTTTCGGGATTATTGGCCGCATAATAGGTTTCTTCGTGATCGAGTTTGTAAGGACCCAGCACAGTAAAATGCGGAATAAACTGGCTCATGGAATTATCGCGGTAATAATCCTTAACCGAGCCCGTTCCACCATTCACACTATAATTGGGTTCGTTCAGCCACCGTTCAAAATCGAGCGTATTGAAATTCAATTTACCATCGGCATATTCCACTATAATTACCAGATAATTGCTCTCGTCAGCAACCGACGACGCCCTTACTCGACGCATTTTTTTCGTATTGAGTATCTGCTCGGGTGCCTTCAACTTAAGTTCAGGTCGCGGTCCGAACAGCCGGAAAGCATCGGCCATGCGATTGATGGGCTGAAGGGTTTTGAGCAACTCTTTTTCCGAAGCTGTTCGACGGTCGTTGGGGTGAACACGCTGCGCGGTCATCACCCGTCGGGCATTTTTTTCGTCCACTCTTACATAGCGAAAATAGCCCTCGCGGTCACGCTGAACCAAAAATCCGTCGAGCGTCGTTACATAATTAAAATTTTCATCCCCATGAATGCGCACAGTCAAGGTGCTACCATCTGGGAGTCTGACTGCTACAGGGCGCGGATTGGCCTTAATGGCCCATGCACTCCCGGCAGATGCCAGCATAAGGCTGGCTGTCAGAAACAAACGAACAAGTGATTTGTGCATAAATAAACGTTTTACTTGTACGAAATATATTGAGTTAATCGCTATCTGTATGAATTTTCTCGCCACTGTTTTGAATGTTATTCACTGAAAAACAAAAGAATACATTCAAAACAGGGCGAAAAAAATAAAAATATCGGTTTGAAAATTCAAACTGTATGGTTTTTTACATCACAGCTATTTTTTTACCATTGACCACATACACTCCCTTAGGCAATCTGACACCCTGTGCAGCACCACCTTCGTAGCATTTGCGACCATCCATATTGAATACCTTAACCGTAACACCAACCGGAGCATAGAGCACTCCATTCAGCACGCGAACATCATTGCCCGACGGAACCATAGCTTCGGCCACTCCGGTTACAATGTTGTCGCCCGTTACCAGCAGCGTCACACCGCCTGCATAGGTTTGCTGCACGCACAGCAAGTACTTGCCCTCGGCAGCTTCGGCACAGTCAAAAGTCAGTTCATAGCACCCCGTATTGGTTTCGCTATTGAAATTATAGGTACTCATGGCCACGGGTTGATTCAAATTGCCTTCAGCTAAAAGCTGAGCATCAAAGTAATCGCTCGAATTTTTATTGCAAACGCTGAAGGTTCCTGCTTTCAGTTCAACAAAATACCAAGTAGGCGTTTGGCGCGATGACTCTGGCACTATTACTTCACCGGCCTTTAAAGGAATGGGCATCAAACTGCTTTCACCGGGCTTGAAATCGACGAGTTCAAGCGTTACTTTCTTGTTGGGCTGTGCCGAAAGCGATACTACGTTGACATACACTTTGTCGCCTTCAGCCACATTGAATGTGCCGCGGAATATCGTTTCGCCTCCCTCTGTACCTCCGTAAGTGGCAATAGGTTGCAAATAACCATCGTTAATGCGCACCGACACCATCGTAGATTTTGAATAGTCGGCACTGCGTTCAAAAATCAAGTCAGACGAAACCGTCAGTTTACCGGCCTTTGGCACTTCAAGTAAGTACCAGCGATTCATGCTTTGTTCGGGCAGGTTTATCACGTTTTCTTTCACCAAAATCGGGTTGTCGGCCGACTCTCCCTCTGCGAAAGCTGTTTCGGTCAGCACAAAATAACTATTTTCGGTAATGTTGCTCATTTCTATGATATAGCGCACACCTTGTTGTGCCTGCACCCGCGTAACCATTCCTCGCTTCTCGGTTTCATAGAAACTGCTTCCCGTTTCGTCACGCGGAAATTTCACTTCGATGAAAGGCTCTGTTTCGATTTCGAGCCAACCATTTTGCGTGGCAGTATAGCTAAAATATTTTACCGAACTTTCAGCCACTGAGTTCTCACCCGCCACAGCAGGCAACGGATTCGAAATCACATCGCCCGGAGCAATGTCGTTGAGCTGCACGTTGAAGGCAAAGCCATTACGTCCTTCTTGGCATTTCCAACACAGAATGTAAGTTTTGCCGCCTTGCAATTCGCTAGTCAGCGTGGTGGTTCCACTGGCTATCGGCGTATATGAATTAGACTGATTGTAAAGCGTCATACCGGTTGCGGCATTTAAAATACCTGCTTTCGTGGCATCAACCTGCAACATCTTTCCACCTCCTTCGGGCACACTGACCACATAGTAATATTGGCCATTATACAAGGGTACGCTATTTTCGCCTTCAATGAGTGGTGCTGGCAAGTCGAAACGGTCGCCCGCCTGTGCAGCTTCTTCCTTCAGCGTAAAATGTTCGTCAGCAGCAGTGGCCTCGGTTTTGTCGATACAAAGCAGAATGGGCTGTTCGGGCTGTGCGGCAAAGCGAAGCAACAGATGACCCGTGACACTGATGCGAGGCTGATAGTCGCTACACGAACCATAGACGCTGACCGTTCCACCCGGCAAGCCTGATTCCGACGTAAGCGAAACGTAACCTTCGGCATCGGGCATCACCTGATACCAATACTTGCCGGCCTCTTTCGGCAATACATTATCGGCTGTCAGCGTAGCTGCAAACGGGCAATCGCAAGTGGCACCCTCAATGGGATGGGTTAAGGTTAAGGTTGCCATAGTCGGGCTGCTCAGTTGGGTTTTTATAATGTAAGTTTTGCCGCCTTCGACCGCTACTTTGCCCATATAAGCAGAATAATTGGAAGGCACGCTGCTGAAATTTACAGTAGTAGAAGCACCGTCGCACCCTTCGCTCACACTGGCCGACGATAGGTAAGTGGCAAAACTCATTTCAAGCACACCACTTTCGCCTGCTTTATAGGCTATGTAGGTGGGATTTTGCTCGTAAGTGGTGCGGTCGTAATAACTCGGTACAAAGCATTCACAACCATCAGTTGCCACAACGGGGTCGGTACACACACCGCCTGCATCGATACGGCAATCCTCGCTAGCTGCCGTGAACGACATGCTTTGCGTGTCGTAAACACTTGCCGCAACAACAACCGTAGAACCTTCGGCTATAGGAAAAACACTTTTCAAGCCATTGTCGAGCATTACGCCTTGAACAGCCGTGTTGTAAGTGCCATCAGTCGATACTTGAAGGCTTACCGATTGCGATGATTTTTGCAAGGTAAGCAACTGACTTTTTCCTTCGGGTGCGGTATATTTATAATAAACCGTTTGTTGTCCTGCTTCTGCAAAGGTATAACTGTTCTCGCCGGTTTGCAGTTCAAGAGCTGTATCTACAGTAGTTTGTGAATAGGAGGAAAGTGTTGCAAAACTCATTCCTGCCATAAGTAGCCAATGTTTCATAAGCGTAAAGAATTGAGTGAGTTATACTTTTCTGATTTGAGTGATTATATTGAAGTCGTCTAAACTTTTCTGACGAAGATTTGATTTGGAGATTTATCTCTTCTAAATTCAATCTTCAACTTCATTTTCTGCCAGATAATGTAAAAAAACAGTTCACTAACATCAGGAACATCATAACAACTACATATCAAACAGCGTGCTTCATCATAATTGCTGTTAATGATGAAATAAATCTATGGCTGATTGATTCTGTAAGTTTATGTTGAAAATTGTTTTTATTGGGCCTCGTAAAAATAAATAAAAAACTCCTGCTTATAACCGTATGCTTGAATACTGATTATTTCGTAATGTGCTGATTTTGAAGAATAGTCAGGAAAATACTGTTTTTATCTATCAACCTCAACCCAATCAATTATTCAGCGAAATTCTTGATGCAAATGAGTTGTTTTAGTGAAAAAAAAATTTGAGTATGAGTTAGAGTAAAGTTCGTTGTCCGTATGAATCTTGCTACTTGCCATTCGCCTGAGAGCGAACAAGTTGTCGGTCTGTACTATCAAAAAAGTGGTACATACTTTATGATAAATGGTATATTATCCACATTCTGAAAAACTAAGACTGACTTTTTTCAGTGCTAACTAATCGCATCATAGGCTGTAAATGGATTGTTAGGCTTTTTAGTTTGTTAAAACTATTAAAATGTATAGGTAAGATTAGAAATAAGAAATGTGACATACTCTGATTTATGATATTTAATTGATTTCTATTTACTTTTTGTCATATTTTCGCTATTACACTGATTTTTGTCAGCTTCATTGTAATATCGTTTGGTTGCAAAGTTATCTTTTTATTTCATTTTTCAAAAACATTTCAGCAAAATTTCATAATATTTCCATCTTTCTCGGTTGTCTACAAAGATTGTTTTTAGTTCAAAGCCTTTCTCATAATAACCTTTTTTACGAATAAGCAATCATATAACTTCAAAACTAACTTTTTTACATTGGGAAAACTACTAAAACGTAACTGTGACCTAAAAATCAATCTGACAAATACAATTCTGTGAAAAGAAAGTGCTAAAGGATACAAATAATTTACTCAATCTGCCTAAAAGAACGTATCTAAAAAAAAATGGCACCGACATTCTGAATATTAGTTCCGAGCTTGTTAGAATTAGTTCCGCGATTGTCGAAATTAGTTCCGAGCTTGTTCAATTTAGTTCCGAGGTTGAAGTTACCCAAAACGAGGGGAATGTTGACATAGCTTTCGCTGAGCAATGCCGGGTTCATTTCGTGTCGGTTAACCGACGTTTCCATGAAGTATGAGGTTCGCAAATCCTGGGCAGCAGCGGTCAGCGCCATTGTTGCGCCCATTGCGAGGGTGAATATTTTGTGTTTCATTGTTTATGTTGTACTGATGGTAAGGAGGGGTGATGATTAGTTGAAATCGGCAATAATCTGACCTTTCAGGCGTACCTTTACGTTGGTGAATTCAAGGTACTGCGTTGAATAGAGTTTGTGCGTTTCGGTGCTTTCGCCGCTTGCAGCATTGATGTTGAACATGAAGCGGTCGATTTTACGCAGCAAATAGGGGTCAGACAGGGTTGCATCGATTTGTAGTGAGGTTTTGGCCTCAGCCTTACCGTCGGTGCTGGCGGGAATGTTGGCCTTGTCGAAGGTAACACCGGGCACGGGGTTTCCGTCGACGTCGACAGCCGTAATGGTGGCAACAAGGTCGAGGGGAATGGTGTTGTTGACATCGGCCGTCACACGCACGCCTTCGGCAGCATAATCTTCGAGGTCGTCCTTCATGCTGTCGGTTGAGTCGTTGTAGACGATAACGAAACCGTTGTTGAATTCAAAGGGTACGAACACGTTGTACTTGGCCTTGGCATTGTAAGTTTGGCCGAGGTTCACGGTGTAGGGTTTGTCCTGCACGGCAATGCGTCCTTCCTTCATGTTGACCTGAATTTCGTCGGGAAGAGTTTCGAAGAGTTTGGTGATGTTGTCTACCTGCTGGTGCTTGGCATCTTTCACTACGCCATCGGGGTCGTAGGCTTCGTTCTTTTGGTGATAGTAAACAGTTGAGAGTTTCTTTTCGTCAATCGAGATTTGAGGAAGTACCACCGATTTGGGGAAGGTTTGGTCGCCAGCCTTTACCGAGGTGAGTTGCGCACCGAAGTTAATGCCCACGGGAATCTGGGTGAGGTCGGCCATAAACTTGATGGTGGGGTTTGCAGCATTCACGCGCACAACCTCGTCGGTGAGGAAGTCGGGCAAAGATTCCTTGATGTTGATGGGTTTGATTTCGGGGTTGATTTCGGGGTTGAACACACCAATTGCCTGTTCCACGCGTACGTCGGTGCCGAGACCAAGCTGGAGGTCGAACACTACGTTGGCATAGTCGCCCTGACCGTTGCCAAGGTCCTTGTGCATGGTGAAGTTTTCGGTAGTGCGGAAGAACACCTCGCCGTCGACCGAAGTGGCAGTCATTACGTCGGGGAGGCTGATTTTGCCGTTTTCAACCACACCGGCTTCGCCAAACACGGCTTTGTTGACTACGAGGCGGCAAATTTCGGCATTGCTGTAATCGAGGCGGCCGTTCTTGAGGCTCAGCGTGTTGTTGGTGCTGTTGTAGTTCCATTCGTTCGAAACTTCCTTTACGGTGATGAACTTGGGAAGCTGAATCACGAAGTTGGCAAGATGGTCGATTTTAACTCGCATGTTGGGCGAGTTTTCCATATTCATCTTGAAGACAATGGGCGTTTCTTCGGTAATAACCTCTGAAACAGATACGATGTCGGACTGCACCTTTACGTTGAAGTCGGCATTGGCACTACCTTCAGCCTTACCGCCAAACACTTGGTTAGCACCGACGGGCACTTCGGTAATGCCTGCGAGAATCTGCGACTGGTTCATCTGTTCCAACACGCCATCGAACGTCAGTACGGGCTGGTTGGTGCGGATGTTGGTGTTTTCGAATTTAGCGTTTACGTTTTCAACGCTCACATTAAAGTCGGTTTCGCCATCTTCGACAAGGTAGTAAAAGTTTGAGTTGTCGAGCTTAACGGTTTCATCCACGTCGATGATGTTGTTAAGATACACCTTTTCAGTGTTACCCAACTTCACGCTCAGTCCTTCACTGCCGAGGCCCATAGTGAGGTCAATGTTGTCCAAGTCGTAGTCGCTGTCAACACAGCCCGTAGTGAGCAATACACTACCGGCACATACAGCTCCCACATAAAACCATTGCTTAAAGGGAATAAATGACATACTTAAATAAGATAGATATGTTATAAGTAAATTATTTGTCTGTGAAAATTTTATCTTGAAACACAAAACCCTTGCCCAAGAAAAATGTTCTTAAAAAGTGGTTTAGCGTATTCAAAAAGTTCGTTTCAGTTTTCTATGCGCAAAAGTATTAAAAAAAACTGATATTTAATGCCTAATAAATCACCGAATTGTAAAAATATATCCGTTTTTCCTCCTTTAAAAAATGATTTTATGGATTTGTGAACTGCACTTTACAATGAAGTCGTCTGAACTTTTATGAAATTCAAGATATAGATCTCCAAATCAAATCTTCGTCAGAAAAGTTTAGACGACTTTAATATCTTGCAAATCTTGATTTTTCAAAATCCACGCTGTTTTTCTGATTGCCCAACACATCGTTTTTTTACTTCAAAAAAAAAGCAGAACGATATGTCCTGACTGGCAGTCAAAACATATCGTTCTGCTTTAAAGTAGATGTTGAATATTTACAAGGTGAGCCATCGGTATCCTGGCACTATGCAATGCAAGCGGATTAGTTCGAGGGGCGTTCGGCTGTCATGACAAAACGCAATTCGCCGCCCTTCACAATGTCGGCGTGCGAAATGTAGTTTTTCCGATAGCGTTTGCCGTTCAGGTAAATGGCTTTAACGTATTTATTAGGCTCGCTCAACCCTTCGGCCACAACCGTAAACCGCTTGCCACCCGGCAAAGACAGCGAAATGCGCGGCAACTGGGGTGCGCCAAATACATAGTTGGCCGAAACCGGATCGACGGGATAAAAGCCCATACACGAAAGTATGTACCAGGCCGACATCTGTCCGCAGTCGTCGTTTCCACACAAGCCCTCGGGCGTAGGGTGATACTGCGTGCTGACAATCTCGCGCACCAGTTCCTGAGTCCGTTCTGGTTTGCCTGCCAGGGCGTACAGGTAGGCCACATGGTGCGAAGGCTCATTGCCGTGTGCATATTGGCCAATCAGTCCCGTTACGTCGGCTAACGATTGCCCCTTCATTTTCACTGTAAACAGCGAATCGAGTTTCTGGCAAAATGCCTCTTTGCCGCCCATCAGCGCAATCAGCCCCGGAACGTCGTGCTGCACATGCCAGGTGTACTGCCAGGCATTGCCCTCGGTATAGTCGCCGCCCACACTTTCAGCATGCGCCAAATCCGAAGGGTTGAAAGGCGTTTTCCACGCTCCGTTGCTCAGTTTGGGACGCATGAAGCGCGTAGAGGGGTCGAAAAGGTTTTTGTAAAATGCTGCCCGGCGCGTAAAATAAGCTGCATCCTCTTTCTTGCCCATCCGCCGGGCCATGCAGGCGGCTGCATAATCGTCGTAAACCGACTCGAGGGTCGACGACACGCTTTCTGAGGTCACTGAGTCGCAAGGGAAATAACCATAGCGCATGTATTTTTCCCAGTCCGACTTCATTTTGTGGCTCACTGTCTGCGTACGTTTCACTGCCGCGAAAGCCCGTTCTGCGTCGAAGCCGCGGAAACCCTTTTCATAAGCCTCAGCCACGATGCTCACCGAGTGGTTGCCTATCATGCAATAGTTTTCCTTGCCCCAAAGCGTCCAGATGGGCAAATGGCCCTGCACCTCGGCTTGGCTGACCAGTGAGCGCACAAAGGGGTCGACCATTTCGGGCACTGCCAGGGTGTAAAAGGGGTGAGCTGCTCGATACGTGTCCCACGTCGAAAACGTAGAGTAAAACGTGCCGCCTTCGGCTTTGGCCGGTTGTCCTTTGGCATTACGGTAAGTGCCATCGACATCAGCTATGTTGTTAGGCTGAATCAGCGTGTGGTAAAAAGCCGTGTAAAAATTTGTCAGTTCTTCTTGGCTACCCTTAGCCTCGATGCGTCCCAACAGGTGGTTCCAGGCATTCCGCGCCTGCCGGGTGGCGGCATCAAAATCCCAGTGCTTACACTCGGCCTGCAAGTTCTGCGCAGCTCCCTCGACCGATGCCGAAGAAATCGCAATTTTCACTCCCAGTTGCTCGCCGGGTTTCAGGTCGAAATACACCAGCATGCGGTTTCCGCGTTCGGTAGCTTGCAACGGCAGATTGTCGACCCGCTTCACGGGGTGCGAAAAGGTCATCACGAAGTAAAGGTCCTGATTCACCCACACGCTCGTTTGAACGTGTCCCGAAAGCATCTGTCCGTTCAGCCACTTCACCTCGCAGGCTTTGACGTGTGAACGGTACATCGATTCATTCCACACCGGACCATGCTGCAAATCGACATAGAGTGCTGCCGAATCGGCGCGGTGAAACGTGTAGCGGTGAAAGGCCACATGCGGGGTTGCCGTCAGTTCGGCCTTCACCCCGGTTTCGGTCAGTTCCACCGAGTAATAGCCTGGCGAGGCCTTTTCCGACTGCTTGTCCATCAGGCTGCGGTAGTCGGTTCGTTGGTCGCGTGCCGTCGAGGGCATCACCAGCACATCGCCCAAGTCCATGCAGCCCGTACCATTCAAATGGGTTTGCGTAAAGCCCCATACGCGTGCATCGGAATGCAGATATTCGGCGCAATACTGCCACCCTACAGCTCCGGTAACCGGACTGCTTTGCACCAGGCCAAAGGGCGTACACGCTCCCGGAAAGGTGTGTCCGTTGGCAGCACCGCCAATAAAGGGATTTACATAATCGGCAGGTTCCTGGGCTGCAGCAGCGAGAACGCCTGCAACCCATAAAGCTGAAGTAAGTATCGATGTAGACAGAGTTTTCATAGTTTTTTTGTTCAGAGAGTTCATATCCGCATGGCATCTGCGAACAGCCGGAATGGGTGTCCGCGCAGCTTATCGGATGATGCGGTTTCGTTGGTTATTGGCCTTTTCGGGCTTTGATTTGCCAATGCGTTTTCCCGTCTTCTTTTTTCCGGCTCTTTCGGCACGCGCTTTGAAGGCAAACGGATTGGTAGGTTTTTTCTTTTTAGGGGGCATAAAGCATTTGTCAAAAAAATCAGAAAACCAAAAAAAGGCCGACACGGCAAACGACAATGTTATCGCCCTTCGTGTCGGCCTTGATTATCAGTATGAAATGGATTTACTGCAGAGCGTTCCAATACTTATGGACTTACAGCAGAACATCCAGTTATTTTTATTTATTGAGTTTCCAGGTAGCACCCTCTTTCGTATCCTTCACTTCGAAGCCATACGAAGCCAGTTCATCGCGAATTTGGTCGCTGGTTGCCCAATCCTTGGCTGCCTTAGCTTTGGCTCTGAGTTGCAGCAACAAGTCGATGGCCTGTCCATAGGCAGCTTCACGGTCGGCATTGCCGCCTTCAGCCTCGCTCTTCAGTCCCAGAATGTCAAATACAAAGGTATGAACTGCCTTTTTCAGCGCATCAAGTCCGGCAGGCGTAATGGTTTGCGACTTGTCGGCCAACTGGTTGATAACGCGGGCTGCATCGAACAAGTGCGAAATCACGATCGGCGAGTTAAAGTCATCGTCCATCGCCTCGTAGCATTTGTTCATCACTTCCTCAGCGTAAGCCTCGGTCAGCGCACCCTTTTCGTTTGCTTCGATGCGTTCCAGCTGAGCCACAGCGTCCATCAGTCGGTCGAAGCCCTTTTTCGAAGCCTGCAAAGCCTCGTTCGAAAAGTCGACCGTCGAGCGGTACTGCGCCTGCAGAATAAAGAAGCGGATAGTCATCGGGCTGTACGGTTGCTCCAGCAGCGGGTGATTACCGGTAAAGAACTGGTCGAGCGTAATGAAGTTATTGTAGCTCTTACCCATTTTCTTGCCGGCAATGGTAATCATGTTGTTGTGCATCCAGTACTTCACCATCTGGTCGCCCTGCGACGCCACAGCCTGTGCAATTTCGCATTCGTGGTGCGGGAACACCAGGTCCATGCCGCCACCGTGAATATCGAAGTGGTTGCCCAGGTATTTGCGTCCCATCGCCGTACATTCGCAATGCCATCCCGGGAAACCTTCGCTCCAGGGTGAGGGCCAGCGCATGATGTGTTCGGGCTGCGCCTTTTTCCACAGCGCAAAGTCTACCTGGTGTTTCTTTTCGCCCACACCGTCGAGTTCACGGCTGGCATCGTGTACATCCTCCAGGTTACGGCCCGACAGAATGCCGTAGCGGTGCGTTTCGTTGTATTTCACCACATCGAAATACACCGAACCGTTCGATTCGTATGCAAATCCGTTATCCATGATTTGCTTCACGAGTTCTTCCTGTTCGATGATATGTCCCGTAGCATGCGGTTCGATGCTGGGAGGCAACACATTCAGTTTCTGCATAGCCTCGTTGAAGCGGTTCGTATAGTATTGAGCCACTTCCATCGGTTCCAACTCTTCCAGACGCGCTTTTTTGGCAATTTTGTCTTCGCCTTCGTCTGCATCATGTTCCAAGTGGCCCACATCGGTAATGTTGCGCACGTAGCGCACCTTGTAGCCCAAATGTTTCAAGTAGCGGAATACGAGGTCGAACGTAATGGCCGGGCGTGCATGCCCCAAATGGCCGTCGCCATACACCGTCGGTCCGCAAACATACATGCCAACATGTCCCGGATGAACGGGCACGAAGCGTTCTTTGCGACGCGTCAGCGTGTTATACAGAAATAATTGATGTTCCATGTTTCGTAATGCGTAGAATTTTGCCCCCAAAGTTACAGAAAATCTTCGGATTGCTTAAGCATAAATGGTGGTTTAAATTTTTTAAGCAGATACTGCCCAACGGCGTTCCGGCCAAAATTCTGGGTGAATGTGGGCCTGGCTCAAAGGCACTGCCGTGAAAATCCTTGAATGTGGGCTTTTCAGGCCACTTCTGTATCAAAGGGAAAACGCAAATTGCACCGAAATCCTCAAAGTGTTGGATTTTACGCATTACAGCGCTCAAAAACGCTGAAAAAAGCAAATAAATATTTGCGTCAGCGCACGATTTAGCGTATCTTTGCCAAACAAGAAAGCGGCCTCGGCCTGTCGAAGCCTCGCCATGATTCTGGCAGATAATTCAAACAGTCGCCCGATGTCTGGATTTTTCATCTGGTTTCCGGCTGTTTTTTCACAGACCGCCCGCCAACTTACTGATTTCAATTCCTAATCTCTTTTTTTTTCATATCAATCATGCTCGACGTAAAACAATGTCTCGCCGACTGCGAGGAAAGAATGGAAATGAGCGTAATGCACCTTGAAGATACGCTGGCTCAAATCCGCGCCGGAAAGGCTAACATACATATCCTGGACGACCTGCGCGTCAACTCATACGGTTCAATGGTGCCCATCAACAATGTGGCTGCCGTTTCCACCCCCGACGCACGCACCATCGCCATCAAACCTTGGGACAAGCAGATGTTCCGTGTTATCGAAAAAGCCATCATCGACTCTACCATCGGCATCATGCCCGAAAACAACGGCGAAGTAATCCGCCTGGGCATTCCTCCTCTCACCGAGGAACGACGCAAGCAGCTCACCAAGCAGTGCGCCAAAGAGGCTGAAGAAGCCAAGGTGGCTATCCGAAACGCACGCCGCGACGGTATCGAAAAACTCAAAAAGGCCATCAAGGACGGACTTTCTGAAGACGTAGAAAAAGACGCAGAAGCCGACCTCCAGAAAATTCACGACAAAAAGGTGAAGCGCATCGAGGAAATCCTGACTGCCAAGAACAAGGAAATCATGACCGTCTAACCCCCCGCTCTCTCCTTTTGGCCTATGCACGGCATTGTAATTAAAAATACAGGGAGCTGGTATCTTGTCAGAACCGACGACGGACGAGCCGTTGAATGCAAAGTGAAAGGAAACTTCCGCTTAAGAGGCATCCGCTCAACCAACCCCGTCGCTGTAGGCGATGGCGTGACCATCACCGAAGTCGACGGACAGCAAGCGGCTTTCATCACCGAAATCGACGAACGACGAAACTACATCATCCGCAAAGCTTCGAACCTCTCGAAGCAGAGCCATATTCTCGCCGCCAACATCGACCTCGCCCTGCTCGTCGTCACCATGGCACGACCTGAAACAAGCACTACGTTTATCGACCGTTTCATTGCCTCGGCCGAAGCATACCGTGTGCCCGTAGCCATTGCGTTCAACAAAATCGATGATCTCGAACCCGATGAACGCGAAAACATGGACTACCTCTATTCTCTCTACACGCACATCGGATATCCTTGCTATCAGATTTCGGCTCTTAAAAACACGGGCATCGACGCCCTGCACCAGCTGCTCGAAGGCAAAACTACGCTGCTCGCCGGACATTCGGGCGTCGGTAAATCCACCCTCCTCAATCTCCTCATTCCCGAGGCCAATGCCCGAACCGCCAATATCTCCGAAGCACACGGGACAGGTATGCACACCACCACTTTTAGCGAACTCTACGAACTCCACGGAAAAGGTGCCATCATCGACATTCCGGGAATCAAAGGATTCGGCACGTTCAACATGGAACCCGAAGAAGTGGCGCATTACTTCACCGATATATTCAAGATTTCTGCAAGCTGCAAGTTCTCGAACTGCACCCACACCCACGAACCGGGATGTGCCGTACTGCAAGCCCTCGAAAACCACCAGCTCGCTCCCTCGCGCTATGCCTCCTACCTTTCCATGCTCGACGACAAGGAAGAAGGAAAATACCGCGCTGCTTACTGAAAATAAATGTTTTACACAACGGCCTCTGTCTCCCTCAAACCCCACCCGGGCACAAGGGATTGAGGCCGTTTTGCATTATGTTACCCGGGGCATGGAGCAAATGTTGCGCTATCGCACCCAGCCTCTTAATCCCTTGGTTTCGAGCAGGCCTACCTGCCCTACTTTCTTTTGTATCAACCTGTCAAATATCGCTTAGCACCTCAAGTGCTGTATCGGTATGAGTTGTGTTCACACCTCTTTTTCATTCCTCTCACAGCCTATGACCGTCATTTTCATCCTCACCCTGCTCGCCTTAGTGCTGGCACTCATCGAAATTCTCATTGTGCCCGGGTTCGGCATAGCCGGATTAGCCTCTATGGCCTTAGCCCTGGCCGACGTAGTGGTCATTTACCTTGAATTAGGTCCGTGGTGGGCCATGGCTGCTGTTGGCATTGGCATTCTCGTCATCCTCATCACCATGCGCTGGCTCACACGGTCAAAGGCCATCGACAGAATGTCACTCCATGCTCGCATCGACTCCACCAATGCCACCACCGCCCAACTTTCAGTCAAAGTGGGCGACACTGGCAAAGCGCTCACACGCCTGGCATTAGTGGGCAATGCCGAAATCAACGGACTGGTAGTCGAAGTCAAATCATCGGGTGCCTTTCTCAACCCCGGCACCCCCTTGCGCGTCATCCATGTCAGCGAAGCCAACATCACTGTCGAAGCCATTCAGCAATGAAAATGCAAAGAAACAGCCTATAACAAACCTGTCATAATGAATAAAATTTTACTTTCACTGACACTTGCCCTCGGCCTGTTTGGCATTGCCCAAGCCACAGTGCCGCAACGACGTCAGTTCACTCACAAACAACCCGACGGCACCAGCCTACGCCTCACCTCCGTTGCCAACGGACGTTACATTACCTATGCCACCACCGACGGACTTGCCGTGCTGCGTGGCACCGACGGTAATTTTTACTATGCCCAGCCTGCTGCAGGCGAATGGCAATGCACCACGCACCTTGCCCACAACCAAGCTGAACGCACCACCGCCGAAACTGCACTTCTGAGCAAGCATAGCCTGCCCATCGAAGCTGCCTCTCAAATGCTGGCCAACCGCTACCCTGCTCCGCGCCTGCAGCGTGCCACCCGTTCCGAAGCCTCTACAGCCGACGGACTGGGCACCTACAAACAGTCTGCTCCGGGCACTGTCTGCTCCATAGGCTCGCCGGTCATCCCCGTGGTCATGGTCAACTTTGCCGACCGCACCTTTACCGACACCATTGATGCCACCAAAGTAACGCGCTTTTTCAACGAACCGGGCTATGCCGACGAACAGGGAAGCAAAGGGTCGGTCAAGGACTACTTCACAGCGCAAAGCCAAGGGCTCTTCACCCCGACCTTCTCTGTAGTAGCCACCGTCACCCTGCCCAAAGGCTACGCTTACTATGGGGCTAATTCCACCAGCGGCCGCATCGACGAACACATCACCGATTTCATCACCGATGCCCTTGCGCAAGCCGAAAAAACGGTCGATTTCTCGGCCTATGCCACCAACGGCGAAGTCCCCCTCGTCAGTTTCATGTTTGCCGGACCGGGCGAACAATCTTCATTCGAAAAAGGCTGCGAGGACTACATTTGGGCTCAATTCTCCACCCGCAGTTTCACGGTCAATCAGGGTGCCGTGCGCATCAACTCCTACTTCGTGGGCAATGAACTCTTGCAAAGTTACGGTGCCACGCCCAACGACATTACTGCCGCTCACATGGACGGTGTAGGTCTTTTCAGCCACGAATTCGGCCACGCCTTGGGTCTGCCCGACTTTTATTACACCGGTCGCAACGCAGCTATAAAAGACAGCCTGCTCACCATGGACTACTGGAGCATCATGGACTACGGCCAATACTATTTCAACGGCTATGCTCCCCCGGGCTACACGGCCTACGAACGCAGCTTCATGGGCTGGCTTCGCGTAACCGAACTCAGCGAAGCACAAACGGGTGTGAAACTGTATGCCTTCGGACAAGAGGAACTCGGCCCCACGGCCTACGTCATCCGAAATCCGGAATGCCCCTCAGAGTATTATCTGCTCGAAAACCGCCAAATCGGCACTTGGTATCCCAAACGTATGGGCACGGGTATGCTCGTCACCCACGTCGACTATGAAGCTGGCGCATGGCTATCGAATGCTGTTAACAACGACCCCCTGCACCAACGCATGGCCTACGTTCCGGCCGATAATAAAAAAGACGGTACGCGCACCGGAAAGGGCATAACGCTCACGCAACTTTTCAACGGCTATAAGGGCGATCTCTTCCCCGGCCTGCAAAACGTCACCTCGCTCACCGACGACACTTTGCCTGCCACAACCTTGTTCAATGGCACCGCCGGAAAACTCGGCAAACCCATCCTCAATATTTCGCAGAATGAACAGGGTGTCATATCGTTCGACTTCATCACCCCCGGCACCAGCAGCATCACCGAAATGCCTGGCACCACCCCGACTGCCGCAAAGGCTGTCTACTCGCTCACCGGTCGCCGCATTCTTAACTGGCAACAAGCCGAACCGGGTGTCTACATTCTGTCTGACGGCACAAAAGTCATCAAACACTAAGCCAACAGCCCGACAATTCATACAACAACCCCGCCCGTTTGCCTTCCAAGCAAACAGGTGGGGCTGTTTTTTAGACACTTATCTCTGCTGCCGAAGCATCATCACACCTGCGCCATAGGTTCTTCATCACGGGTCATGAGCACCTCACTCTCTGCCGGATATTTATACTCTCTGAATTTCACAAAGTCCTTGCTCAAATAGCGACGCAAATAAGTGGAAGGAAAGTACACACAATGAATACGCTCAATCGGCTGCTTCATACACTCGTCGAGCGATTCGGCCGACTTTACCTTCAGGGTAGGGCGAAACGACCCCAAATACCCCAAACGCACACTGCGGCCCTGGCTCAAATGGCCCTTCAGCACATCCTCGAGCGAGGTAAGCAAAGCCGAAATATCCGCTTCAGTCAGCGTAGTGGCCATTACGATGTCGTCGATGATGCGCTTACGGTCAACATAGCCGTTTTGAACAATCTGACGACGGTAAGCATTGGTTTTAGCACTCTTGTTTTCGAACTTACGGAAAATATACTGTATCATGGTAAAATAAAATTTATAAGGTTAGTTATGTGTAAGGTGATTCTAATAAGCAGATGTTCCTAATTATCTTTACAGTTGAATGGCGTTATTTCTGCCGTTATTATTTGTGCAGACCTTGCCGCAGCAAATACGGTGCAAGAACACCATACCAAGTAAAAATACTACGATAGTATCACATCTTTAAATAATTGAGAACACCTGCTTAGAACCAGCTTTTATTTTGGGTTAGATGAAAATGTTTACAACTGGCGCATCACTTGCTTATTCCGTAGCTTTAGGGGCAACATAAGCCTCCAGACGCACATTTTTAGGTTTCATGCTTTCAGTCAGCCATCCCGAAGGTTGGAAGCGCACTCTGACCCTAAAATCGGCCTTCTTGCGCAATTCCTCAATCGATGGGGCACTCTTGCCCGAAAGCGTAGGACGGAAGCAACCCAAATCGCCCAAGCGTACCGAAGAACCATTCTGTAAGTGCTTCAACACGGCCATCTGCATGGCCACCAGGCCGCCCTTTATATCAGCGCGGGTGAGCGTACATACCTCACTGATTTCATCAATCACCTGCTCAAGCATCACCGGCTCAACAGGAGCTACAGTTTTAAAATAAATCACTTTATCTTCACCTTGAAGACGACAAGTAGCTTTGGTAACTTTAAATTTCAACATGGTCATTAAGTTTTTTCGTTAGTAAAAAATGGGTCAGTAGATTTTTAGTGGGGATTAATTTTGCATAGTCAAAGTTAATTAAGAA